>OGOW01001267.1_pt1 | contig 24195 bp, 25 predicted proteins | sample 1552781 | NCBI WGS metagenome assembly OGOW01 (sample SAMEA2580145, study PRJEB22360) | human gut metagenome | biome: human gut; feature: human-associated habitat; material: faeces | place: Denmark | collected 2008/2010
TAAATTATATTCAGCCCGCACAGGATGGGGAATTCAGTGATGAAGTCATCAGTAATTTTGGTATCGATGGTGTGACCAATGAGGAAGAACTCCGTCAGTATGCGTATGACTATCTGAATGACAATGCACAGCAGAATTATGAGACCAATGTACAGCAGGCAGTGATGGATGCGTTTATGGCAAACAACACTTTTGCCTCCGTACCGGAGGCACTGGTACAGAAATATTCCGATGCTGCAGAGAGCAGCATCACCTCCATGGCATCTGCTTACGGCGTGGATGCAGACACATTTACCCAGTATAATTATGGGCAGGATCTGGCAACATTCTTGTCTACCTATGCTGAGCAGACCGCAAAGCAGGATATTGCCCTGCAGGCAGTGGCAAACAAAGAGAATCTGAACATCAGTGACGAAGAACTGGATCAGATGCTTCAGGACCGCGCAACAGCAGCCGGTTATGACACTATCGAGGAATATATAGGAGAGACCTCCAAGGAAGATTACAGAGAGTACTTTCTCTACGATAAGGTGTTGGATTATCTGGTAGAAAATGCAAAGATCACCAACAACTGATTTTTATTGATACGAGCAGTATGCGACCGGCGAATAGGATGCGGGCCGGTTCAGATAGAGCACGTCGCAGCGTGCGGATAGGAAAGATTATGGAATTAACAGACATCAGAGAACTTCATCGGGAAAAGGACGCCTATATCGGTAAGGAGATCACCGTAGGCGGCTGGGTAAGGAACAATCGTGACTCCAAGAACTTCGGTTTCCTGGTGATCAACGACGGAACCTTTTTTGAGCCGTTACAGGTAGTATATGGCGACGGACTGGAAAATTTCCAGGAGATCTGCAAGATCAATGTCGGTGCGGCTGTTGTGATTCGAGGTACCATCGTGGCTACCCCCGAGGCAAAGCAGGCATTTGAGATGCAGGCAGCAGAAGTAATCGTGGAAGGACCTTCTACTGCAGATTATCCTTTACAGAAAAAGAGACATTCTTTCGAGTATCTGCGTACCATTTCTCACTTAAGAGCACGTACCAATACTTTCCAGGCAGTGTTCCGTGTCAGATCCCTGATCGCATATGCGATCCATACCTTCTTCATGGAGAGAGGATTTGTCTATGTACACACCCCTCTGATCACCAGCAGTGACTGTGAGGGTGCCGGAGAGATGTTCCAGGTAACGACTCTGGACATGAACAATGTGCCTAAGACCGGGGACGGGAAAGTAGATTTCACACAGGATTTCTTCGGCAAACCGGTAAACCTTACTGTAAGCGGACAGCTGGATGTAGAGACTTATGCTTTTGCATTTAAGAACGTATATACTTTCGGTCCCACCTTCCGTGCGGAGAATTCCAACACCACCCGTCATGCCGCTGAGTTCTGGATGATCGAGCCGGAGATCTGTTTTGCGGATCTGAAGGATGATATGATCCTGGCAGAGAGTATGCTGAAGTATGTCATTCGTTACGTATTGGAAAATGCGCCGGAGGAGATGGCTTTCTTTAACCAGTTCGTAGATAAGGGACTGATCGAGAGATTACAGCATGTGGTAAACTCTGATTTCGGTCATGTAACCTATACCGAGGCGATCAAGATCCTGGAGAAGCACAACGACGAATTCGATTACAAGGTATTCTGGGGATGCGATCTGCAGACCGAGCATGAGAGATACCTGACGGAGAAAGAATTCAAGAGACCGGTATTCGTAACCGATTATCCGAAGGAGATCAAGGCGTTCTACATGAAGCTGAACGAAGACGGCAAGACCGTAGCCGCTATGGACTGCCTCGTACCCGGTATCGGCGAGATCATCGGCGGCAGCCAGCGTGAGGACAATCTGGAGATCCTGGAGAAGCGTATGGAAGAGTTAGGACTGAACAAGGAAGATTATCAGTTCTATCTGGATCTGCGCCGTTACGGCTCTGCACGCCATGCAGGCTTCGGACTGGGCTTCGAGCGCTGCGTAATGTATATCACCGGAATGGGCAACATCAGAGACGTTATCCCGTTCCCTCGTACTGTAAATAACTGCGACTTGTAATATATGATGCCAGGGGCAAAAGGTCTAAGCCCGCATGAGCTTGCTCATAAGCGGGTGAAAGACCTTGGGACCCGCCCCGATATGAGCATAAAAGTGGGATGGCAATCCCACGATATGCGAATATTGGGTAGGATTGTGAGAGTGCGTAGCACGGAACAATCCGTAGGCATCAATAGATGGAGTAACGTATCATTTTGAAAGATATGCGTTGGATGCTTGCATACATAAGCATATCTGACAAAATGTATGTTACGAAGTAACCACATGAGCAAAAGGTAAGCATCGCAGATGCGATTTTGCGAATGGGGTACTCCGGATATAGGGAAAATGGAGTATTAGATATTTATGAAAAAAACAACCGCCGGCAGAAAAGTGAATAACGTGAAGAGAAGGCTTGTGAGTGCTCTTCTTCTGGCAGCGGTAACACTGACTGCCACCGGCTCTGTCTGGGAATCCCCTGCGGAGACGGTGCAGGCGGCACCTTCCATGGGTGAACTGCAGAACAGCATCAACAACCATCAGAATCAGCTGAATAACATCAACAGCCAGATCAATTCCTTGCAGGATGAGCAGGATCTGGTGCAGGAGAAGATCGATGACCTGAATGCGGAGATCATCAACACCATGACCAGTATCGGCATGAAGGAGGATGAGATTGCTGAAAAGGAGACGGAGCTTGCTGACAAGCAGGTACAGATCGATCAGACTCAGGAAGAATACAATATTGCCAAAGAAAAGGAAGAAAAGCAGCACAATGATATGATCACCCGGATGCGGATGATGTATGAGAACGATTCCTCAGAGAATTACGTGAATCTTCTGTTGCAGGGCGGCGGCTTAAGCGGCATGCTGAACCGCATGGATTTCGTGGAGAGTGTCTACGAATACGATCGCCAGAAGCTGCAGGAATATGAAGAGACCAAGGAACAGGTGCTGGCACTGTGGAATCAGCTCGAGGAAGAGAAGACCCAGCTGCAGGCGGATAAAGACCAGCTGGAGACTGATAAGGCAGATTTGGAAAGCCAGAAGTCTGAGTTGGATGTCATGCTGGCGAAGAAGAAGAAGGAATCTGCTAACTTCGATGCGGAGATTAAAAAGGCAAAGCAGGAGGCTTCCGTGGCAAAGGCACTGCTGCAGCAGGAACAGAAACAGTTAAAACAGCTGCAGGCACAGGCACAGCGAGGCAACACCGCAGCGGCTACCGGAAGCTACACGACCACGAATTATACTTCTGTGATCGACAATGCATCCGGCAGCGATATGGGTAAGCGGCTGGCAAAATATGCCTGCCAGTACATAGGCAATCCTTACGTGGCGGGAGGCACCAGCCTGACCAATGGTGCAGACTGTTCCGGATTTACCTTCCGGATATACAGTGACTTCGGTTACAGCATTCCCCGTACCTCCTATGAACAACGAAGCTGCGGTACCGGTGTGGACTACAGCAGTGCGCAGCCGGGAGACCTGATCTGTTATGACGGACATGTGGCAATGTATATCGGCGGAGGGCTGATCGTACATGCCAGCACCCAGCGTACCGGTATCAAAGTCAGCAACGCAAATTATCGTCCCATCCTGGCAGTACGACGGGTCGTTTAGATCGGATCAACGTTCCTATTTGACATAAAAAAATCCCTTGTTTTCGCGGAAAACGAGGGATTTTTTTATGCCGCAATCTCTCCTTTTCGTCAAAATATCCAAAAAATATCCTTGGTGAAATCGCATATAGACAAAGCAAAAAAACTATGATAGGGTGGAATTGTTCCAATCCCGGAGGGGTTGGAACTGTTACAAATTTCTGAAACAAGAATTTCTGATAGACCATTCGGTCGAGATTTCCAATTTTTGAACAGGTACCTTTTATTTTTGTGCGCAAAATTATGAAAAACATGGGGGACCAATGACATACGAAGAATTTAAAAAGGAATTATGCCGGAACGTACAGAATATGGAAACGGCGCAGGACAAGACCATATGTCTGCTGGAACAGCATATGGTATGCTCCGACCCCGCAACGGTTCATGTCATGAATATTATGAACCGTTGTATGTACGGAAGAGACAATATGCTGATTAAGGATGATATGCTTTGTGCATTATGGATCCGACAGGAAAAAGAATATGTGCAGCACTGGCTGGTGCGGCCGCTGTATGAACGATACGGACAGGAAGGATGGCAGAGTATTCTGCCGGAGATCTCGACAAGTCTTACGGATCGTGAAGAAGAGGCTCCCTTTGTGGGAGGCACATTAAGTTATGCGGCGTGCAGAAGTCATATGATCATACGTCCGATGAATTTTTCCAGATATCAGCAGGATCTTGGAAATGCCGTTTATTGCAAGATCGGAGATCTGGCGCTGGTACTTCATCTGCTGACCTGCGAGAAGTGTGGGAGCAGTCTGCTCATCCGACCCTCCGGCGATACGGTACTGCCCTGGAGGCTTACGAAGCAGCAACTGCTTACGGAAGCCATGATGAACAGCTGTCGTAAGATGCCGCCCAGACTGTTTTTGGGCGAGGATTGCCGCAGGGTTTTTCCTTATCAGGAGGGGATTTTGCTGCCGGATGAGGACGGACAGCAGACACTGATCCATCCGGGGAACCGCAGGGAGGGACATCGTGGGTATCTGGTGACCACCACGGGGAGAGTGAATGGCGCGGTGGCTTTTTTCTACCCGGGAGTGAAGGATATCCTGGCAGAGAAAATGGGTGGAGATTACTATGTCGCATTCCCCAGTGTTCATGAGGCCATCATTCATCCGGTGCATTGTATCAATGTCCGGGAGATCCGCACCTCCGTCCAACGCATCAATGCCGTCTACGGAGACGGAGAGATGCTGTCGGACCGGATCTTCTGCTATCACAAGAACCGAAGACTGCTGCAACTATTGTAAAATGGCTTGTAATGGAAGAACAAAACCGATATACTGGAAACATCGAATCATCTATAAGGAAAGACGGTGGAGCACGTGGGAGCGGCAACGGGACAAAAAAAGAAAATTTATATAGAAGTGATACGCCTGATGGCGATCGTGATGGTATTGTATGGACATACTTCCGTAAATGGTCTGATGTATTTCAACCTCGGAAAAATGAATCGAAGCAGCCAGATTGCTATTTGGATATATCCTGTAATTGCAGGGTCGGTGAAACTTTTTTTTATGATTTCAGGTGCACTTCTGTTAAGAAAACAGGAGAGCATAAATACGGTATTAAAAAAGAGGTTTTTAAGATTCTTCATTGTTACTGCGGTGGCAGTGCTGATTTATTATGTGCGGGAGGGAGTGGATATATCGGCTGCAGGTTATTTTAATGCCCTGTATAAGGGCGGAGTATTACCACAGCACTGGTTCCTGTATTCCTACTTATCCTTTTTATTGTTATTGCCATTTTTGCAACGTATGGTGGCGGCAATCAGTGAAAACAGCTTATACTGGTATCTGTGGGGACTTGCGATTTTGTTTGAATTAGGTTTCCCACTGTTACAGCTGATTACCGGATTTAATTCCGTTGGACTTATTACACCCCTGTTGGAGCAGATCGTATTTTATCCTTTGCTGGGGTATTTCCTGGATAGCAGAGTACTACCGGCATGCAAAGATAAGCGATACCTGCCGGCAGTAATCGGTGCAGCAGTTTTGCTTGTTGTGACAGTGAATTATTTCATGGACAGACATTCCTTCGCAGTGAATGGAACCATGGCTTATGCCTATTGGTTTAATGCCATCATAATTCCGGGAATCTATTTATTGGTATGCCTGACATTTGCGCAGATTCGTCTGAATGATCGAATATGCAGCATATTGACTTTTTTGGGAAACGGTGTATTCGGCACCTACTTGCTGGAAGATATTATTCGTGACAAGCTTTTCTTCTTACTTGAAGACTGGGTCTATAAAATTCCGGAGTATTTTGCCTGCTGGTTATGGATATTGGTGTGCGTTTTATGTGGCATTCTGATTACAAACCTTTTGAAGCTTATCCCATTATTGAAAAAATTCTTGTAACTATTTAGCTCATAATTATGTAAGGGTAATTATGTTTTATTCCTTGCAATCTTGGCCAGCTCCTGATTGTCGAGGAGATAGCGCATGCTCAGAGATTCCGCAACAAAAAGCTCAGCGACCTTAACCGGAATACTACCGCCATCCAAGGGAGTCTCTAATGCACCGCATACAAGGACCACCAAGCTGCTTACAGAAGCGATAAATAGTAGCTTCAGTCATATTGCAGAGGAATATCGGGAAGTAGCAAAGCGCCTTGGCTACCATTTCCTGGATGCAGGATCCATTTCCAGGATTGAGATGTATCCTTATGACTGGATGCATTTAAGCCTGGAAAGCCATCGCATTTTCGCAGAATATCTGGCGGAATATCTGCCACCTGAAATATTCCGGTAAGGAACGATCACGCCTGCCCGGAAGAATAGAGGAGGACATCTTGAAAGTATGGGATGTCCTCTTTTTTTATGCCTTCATTGCTTTCGATTCGCGAAAAAAACATGCCCTTTCGTGGAAGACGGAAGAAAACCGGTACTTCCAAATAAAGTCTTTGACTGCACATTGCGTGCAGTTATAGGCTGGAAAGGGAAGGTAAAAAATGGCATGACATTACGGGAAATCTGCGAAACACTCGGTGTATCCAGAAGAGCACTTCAAGGTTATGAAAAAGCGGGATTGGTGACGGCATCAGGCCGGAATAAGTATGGACATTTACTGTATGACAAAGATGCTGAAATGAGAATTGCGCAAATCAAGTTTTATCAGCAACTGGGTTTTACAATTAAGGAAATTACAAGGATCATTGATGCCCCGGAAGCTGAATTAAGATCAGCGCTGGAACAACGAGTGCAGAAGCTAAGAGAAGAAAAGACAGAAATGGACGAGCTGATTGAAAGAGCAAATCAGATAATTGCCAGACTGTCGGAGAAAACTGTTAGTAAAAAAAGCTATTTTGAAAGCGGAGGATAAGGAGATGGCTTTTTGTACCAACTGTGGAAAAGAACTGAGTTCTTTTACCGTGGTATGTCCGGCATGTGGGTGTGAAGTACAGGGCAGACAGGCTGCGGATTCGGTGAGAAAATTTTATGTGGATATTACCCATGCACAGACAACGAAGGAAAAAGCATATCTGATCAAAAATTATCCTATACCAAACACCAAAGAGGATATTTTTGAATTCATGATGGCTGCTTCCTCAAATGTTCTAAGGGAAGAAGAAAAAGAGATATATGAGGCATGGCTTATAAAACTTGAGCAGACTTATCAGAAGGCGAAAATATTGTTTTCCGGAGACAGTGATTTCAAAAAGATACAACAGATTTACAACAACTGTGCTGAAAATATTGAAGCAGAAAATCAAAGAAAAATCAATATATTTGTATTTGAGACTGCGCTGCGGAACGGTATTTTTGGCGTTGGTATTGTTATTCTGGTTGCAGCAGTGATCGTAGACCGGACGGGAGGAAACGCTTCCCTTATGGAACTGGCAGGTGGGATCGTTCTGATTGCATCTGCAGCAGGACTTGTCAGAAGACAGGCGGCATCCATCGACTACCTGGTAAGTGCAGGGATCGGTCTGCTGATGCTCTGGCTGGCTTCCATGTTCTATAACGGGTCGTTGGTACAGCTTTGTGCAGGTATTGAATTGATTGTTACCGCAGTTAATTATTTTAAAAGCAGAAAACATTCTACGAAATGAAAAAAATAAGGCGGAGTGGAAAACTTCGAATGACAGGAGGAAAAAGGTATGAAATGTAAACATTGTGGTTCGGAATTTGAGGGAAAATTTTGCCCGGAATGCGGCACCAAAGCAGAGGCTGAGACAACAACGGCATCACAGCCCATGCAGCAACAGCCGGGTGTGTCGCAGCAACCAAAGAAACCAATCTATAAAAGAGTGTGGTTTCTTTGTATCGTTATCATTTTGGCATTGGGGGTATTTGCATCTATTACCGCAAATACGAAAGAAAAAACAGATTGGTCTGCAGTTATATTGAAAGAAGCAATACCGCAATTTCCTTCAAATCATGGAAACATTCTCATAAACTCGGAGGAAGAATTGTGTGTAAGTCTGGAAAAGGTTACGGATGAGCAGTATAACAAATATTTGAATCAGTGTATGGAACAGGGATTTATTGTGGATACAAAAAAGTCCACATACTCCTATGATGCGTTTGATTCGGAAGGTTATTCTTTGAATCTGACCCATATTGATGACAATCTGACAATTACGGTTAAAGCACCTATAAAATTAGGAACCATCACCTGGCCCATCGGAACAGCGGGTGATCTTCTTCCGGAGCCATCTTCCACGACGGGGAAATTCAATTACGAGCATGATACGAACTTTTCTGTGTATGTAGGAGATACCAGCAAGGAAGAGTATGATGAATATGTAGCGGATTGCTCGGATTATGGCTTTGATGTTGATTATGATAAGGGAGAAAATTATTATAGGGCTTATAATGAAGAAGGTTACTATTTATCACTGAGTTATGAAGGTAATAACATTATGCTGGTCCGTATAGATGAACCGGAGAAAGGTACCGGAGCGGTAGCTGACACTGAGAATGCAGAAAAAGAGACTGAGAAACCGGAGATGGGAAAGCCGGAAGAAACCGCAGCAGCGTCAAAAGCCGAAGAACAGAAGCCGGTCGTTGATTCTAGTAATGCTACTGTCGGTGAGGATGGACTCCGCAAAGACTTCAAAGAAGCAATGGACAGCTATGAGGCATTTATGAACGAATATTGTGATTTCATGGAGAAATACAGTAAAAATCCTACAGATGCGGGACTTGTGGCTGACTATATGAGTTACATGCAAAAGTATGATGATTTCACTAAGAAATTTGACCAGTGGGGAGGTGAGAACCTGAATGATGCAGAACTTGCCTATTACATGGAGGTGCAGACAAGAGTATACGACAGACTTGCGGAAGCAACATATTGATGGGTGATAATGACGTGTATTATGATTAAGGCATCCGGATAATATAAAAAAGGTTTGAAATTAGTTTAAAAAAGTAAACAAAAGCGGGCTGCAATAGCCTGCTTTTGTTCGCCTTGAGATTATAAGTATTTAAAAATATTATATGAAATGTAGAATATATAGAAATCATTTATTGATATTTTAGAAAACAAATAATACAATAAATATGATGCAGGATTGTGAGAGCGCGTAACACGGAGCAATCTGTAGGTATTCAATTCGGAGGCTTTTGAACCTGATACATAAATATTATATATTATCAATGATGCATTATATATTAAGAGGTGAAATGCATGGATAAAACGTTTAAAGTTGGTTTACCTGTGAAAAAAATTGCCGAGAACGTCGGAGAAAAGGCAGGAGTGGCTGTACAAAAATCGACAGAAGTGATAGATAAAACAAAAGAGGCAGTTTTTCAGGCAGTGGACGTAAATGGTGATGGACAGATTGATATTGAGGATGTAATATTACTGGCATTTAAAGTACCTGGAGTTAGCGTAAATAGGGAAAGCTTTTTGAGAAAAGAACTATTTACAAAATATTCTCAGGAAACAATAGACCAAGTGGTTTTGACAACACCTATGAAAGCAGAAATCAAACAGGAAGATATTGAAATGATAGCTGCTTCAATCATTCAGAATGAGAGATTAAAGGTATCAGGAATTTCTGCTGCATTGGGTACTCCGGGAGGTGCGGCTATGGTGGCGACAATACCTGTCGACATTGCCCAATATTATGGCTGCATGCTTAGAGTAGCTCAGAAATTATTATATTTATATGGTTTTCAACAAATCGAATATAAGGAGAATGAACAGGCATTTGACACAGAGACGATGAATCAGATTATTTTGTGTATGGGCGTTATGTTTGGAGTTGCAAATGCAAAAAATGGACTGTTAGCAGTTGCGAAAGCATTAGGAACAGGCGTTGAAAAACAATTAGTAAAAAAAGCTCTGACGAAAGGAACTATTTACCCTATTGTTAAGAGTATTAGCAAATGGTTTGGCGTAAAAATGACCAAAGAAGTGTTTGCCGGATTTTTTAAGAAAGCAATTCCACTTGTAGGTGGAGCAGTAGGTGGCGGATTATCCTATGCAACTTTTAAGCCATGTTGTGTGAAGCTGAAAAACGTATTGGAAAACACTTATTTGAGTAATCCAAACTATAAAGAAAGTGAAGAGAACATTATAGATATTGAAAGCGAAAGTATTTCATAAATATCCAATAAGAGAAAGGAAGGCAATATTATGGATAATGAACAAAAGAATGATTTAAGGGTACTTGGTGGAATTAAAGCCAAAATGATAAAATGGGGAATCGGTGCAATAGTTGTAATAATTGCGTTGGTTATAATCTTTATTACCGGATATTCAAATGCTACCAAGAAATATGAAGATACTATTGCAGATTTAAGTCAGGAAGTGGATGGTTTAAATAAACAATTGGCGGAAAAGGCGGTTGAATGGGAGACAACACCAACTACAGAGATTACTACAAGCCTGATTAAATCAGAAATCATGGATATTGGAGAACTTGCAACGGTTGAGTATTTCTATACTGATGCCGGTAAATTTGAAGATCCTAAGCAGGCATTTGGAATAAATATTCCATTCACAACAAAATCATTTATTGCTAAATGGGATGGAATTATTAAGGCTGGTGTAAAGATAGATCAAATTGTTGTAGAAGTTAATAATGAAAACAAAGAAATTATAATACATATGCCAAATGCAGAAATTCTTTCACACGAAATCGATAATAATAGTATTGAAACTTTAGATGAAAAAGATGGTTTATTTAATCCGGTCAAAGTTGAGGATGTTAGACAGTTTGATACAGTAAGCAAAGATGCTATGGAAGATAGGGCAATTGAAAATGGAATCTTAGATAAAGCACTTAAAAATGCAGAGGATATTATAAAAAAGCTAGTTAATAATGATGCAGTACAAGAGCAAGAATACACAATAAAATTTGAAGTGATGGAATGAGCAATTAAAAAAGTACATTCATCTGTTTTGATCTGAACAGATGAAGAGTCACTCATCTCGGGGAGCGCCTTAATGCAGCGCTTTGGTGGGGCAGGCTTTTGTGCATTCGTAACAGAGAATGCACTCAGTTGCGTTTTTTCGCTTGCGAGATTCTTTGTTGACTTCGACATTCATAGGACAAACCTGCAGGCACTTGCCACAATGGACGCATTTATTTTCATCACAATGGACGCGCAGAAGCGAAAAGTAGCTCATCGGCTTAAGAAATACCGTAACCGGACATAGATACTTGCAGAATGCACGGTTATCTTTCAATACAAAGGCCAGTACAATACCGGAAATATAGTAAACTGCATTCCCTGCAAGAAACATCCGGAACATGATCTCCTCCAGATGAGCGATTTTCATCAAAAACAGACAGGAAACCACTGTCAGGGATAGCACAAACATCACATAACGCAAAATGCCTAACTTTTCTTTTCGGGCCTTTTTCGGCTGCTTGTAAGGCAGAAAATCCAGCACCATAGCTGTCCAGCAGGCATAGCCGCACCATCCCCGCCCGAAGACCAACGGCCCAAAAATCTTTGCCACCGCATAATGAATCGTTGCCGCCTCAAAAACACCCAGAAACAAATAGTACCAAAAGCCCTCAATCTGCATATTTTCGCGGGAGATTATGCCGAGGTACAGCAACATATAGCTCCCTACTGCCAGTTGTACAAAATGTCGGGCATAGCGTTTTCCGGCAGTAAAAAGAACTGTCCCTAATGCAAGACAGCCTCCGATGTAGCTGAAATTCAACAGATAAAACAAGTTATCCTTTGCAATCCATAGTGCGACTGCCACTGCCTCAAATAACAAAAACAGCAGAACTGACGGTACATATTTGCGAAGCATTTTATTTTTTCTCATCATTATCCCATGCTCCTCCGGTTTCATTTTTTAAAATAATATTACCTTGATTCATAAAATCTTACAATACATCATAAACGAATAGCGTAAAATATACGACTGCATTTTGTAAGGTCATTGTAAAAATTTACTGCAAGATACAATAATTGAAGATTTGTTAGGGATTTTGGTAGTAGTGCCAATCTCTATCATAACCCCTCAGATACTTTCATACACTGTAAAAAAGTATCCTGAGGGGTTTTCCTTTGAAAGACTATATTGAAGAACGAGCTATAGGGATAGCCAACTATATCATCGACCACAATGCCACGGTGCGGCAGACAGCGAAAGCATTCGGCATCTCGAAGAGCACGGTACATGCGGTTGTAACAATGAAGAACGGTTGACAAAGAGATTGCTTTGGGCGATAAAATAGAGCAAATGATGTATTATTTTAAAGCCCCTTTTTGTTGCTCGTGCTGTGCAATAGCCTGTCGGATTAAATACAGGACTTCTCCGTTAATGGATCGACCTTCATATTCTGCAAGGCTCTTTAATTTTTCATGCGTTTCAAAATCAATTCTTAATCCTAAATGTTTTTCTTTTTCCATAGAAAATAAGACTCCTATCAGAACTTAATATAAGTACATTTTAAGTTCTGAATGTGATATAATGTCAAAAGTGGACTTATTTTAAGTACATATAATTTGATGGGTGTTTATGTGTCTGCAATCTATAATGAGAAATACAATTATAAGGAGGCAGACAAAATGGAATGTTATGGGTATATCAGAGTATCTGCAAAAGATCAGAATCCGGAAAGACAATTTTTTGCAATGCAGGAACAACAGATTAAGAAAAAGAATATTTATTTGGATAAAATTTCAGGGAAAAGTTTTGTGCGGCCACAGTATTTACAACTATTGAAACGGTTAAAGAGAGGTGACACTGTCATTATCAAAAGCATTGATCGGTTGGGGAGAAACTACGAAGAAATCCTGGAACAATGGCGGAAAATCACGAAAGAAATAGGAGCGGATATTCAGGTGATAGATATGCCGCTGTTGAATACAAACACAGCACATGGAGATCTGACCGGGGTATTCATTGCAGATCTGGTGCTCCAAATCTTAGCATATGTGGCAGAAACGGAACGGGCATTTATCAGACAGAGGCAGGCAGAGGGGATTGCAGCGGCTCAAAGGAGAGGAATCCAGTTCGGTTGTAAGAAAAAGAATGTGCCGGAGAATTTTGAAAAGTATTATCAACTGTGGTGTGAGGACAAGATATCTTTACGTAAAGCAGCGGCAGACTTACAGATGAATTATTCTACTTTTTATCGAAGGTGCATGGAACGAAAAGAAGGACAGAAAAATAAGGAAAATTGTTCCAAATTGTAGACAACATGAAACAACCCATAAATGTAACCATATACGCATTTTTCTGAAAAAACATTTACAAAGTAATTATATCTAAGGTGTTTCAAAAAGTCTACTTTTTGAAACACCTTAAATATTGCATTGGTTTTGCAGAATGCAAAGCCAATGGCGGCATAAACAGAAATGGAAAAGTTTTTTACGGGAAAATGATATCAGATAAAGGGGGGGCTTAACTATTTTTGAATTTTCTTGTGATGAGAGCAGAATAATGTTTTGTTAAAATTCACAGCTGATTTGCTGACCAGACATTAAGGCAGTCCTTTTAGGGCTTCTTTTTGAACTGGTTAATGGTGATGTGATGCCGGTTGAAGACCTGCGGGTGGGGGGAGGTTATATAAAATATATCACTGATGAAAAACATTATGGGAAGCTGTAAGGATGAAGAGTCTATCGAAGAATAATAGATAAAAGGAGAAATGGAAAAGTGAAGATAAAATATTATTATGAAAAAGAAGAATCCTTGGACGCGAAGATGAACCAATTTAGAACAGCGGTGGAAGAGGCATTAAATAATGAACAACTGGTATTGCAGGATAGTCCTCTGGCAATGGCAATCGATCAGGAAATACGGAAGCAAAAAGCCGCGGCTATAGGTAAGGGTGTTGCGGGAGTGACAGCAGGCGTTGCGGGAACGGCAGCAGGAGCAGCGGGTGTAGCGGGTGTGGCACACTTTGGGGCAGCGATACCTCTTATTTTATCTACAAGTCTTGCAGCAGGTATGTTTCCTGTGACTCTTGCAGCAGCGGCTGGCGTAGCTGCTGTGGGTACAGTTGCTGGGGTCGTGGGAGGCAAAAAAGCCAAAGAAGCCAAAACAGAAAAAAGAATTTTACAGTTAGAAAAACAGGAAATTTTTGATAGAAAAAAGAGAAAGTGCATCAGAGAACTCAAAGGCTTTCGGAGAGAACTGGCGGAGAGACAGGAATTGGAGAGATATGCAGTGCAGGAGAGACTCAATTTGCTGGGTGATTTGAGTATAGGCATTGAGAATTTAATTAATGTACTTAATCAAGATCTACAGACTAGCAAAACGGAAAAGGATAAATTAGAAGGAGAGCTAAAGAAAAAGAATGGCAAATCAAAATAAAAAGATAAATATTCCTGCTAATGGCATGACAAAGCGAATGGATTTGATGCAGCAAACCCTGCCGGATGAAGTAGAAGATGCCGCTTCCATGGAGAATGGAAGGAGAATGCTAGTCAGCCAGATTCAGCCGCGGCTCGGGGCGATAGAAAGCGATCTGGAGCGGATTTATCTGTATGGGCTGGATCAGAATATGAAATATGATGAGTCAAAAATGGTGCTGCAGAAGGTTACATGGCTTCAGCTTTTACGTATTCCGGTAAATCCGACGGGCGGGCAGCTTCTGGATCTGCTGTCTTACTGGCAGAATGCGCTGGCAACCTTTAATGTCTGGAGCAACCGCTTTGTCTTTCTGCTTCTCCGGATGGATGGCGGAACCGGTATCTATTTCGGCGTCACAACAGGAGAGAACGGGATGGATGCGGAGCAGGCGATTCGGCAGGTAAAGCAGGCAACCAGCGCGGCGATTCCTGGCATGGAGGTGGAGAGCCTTAGTGAAGAGGACAGTCACTCCCTGATAACGGAGCGGCTGGAGGAATTTTGCGCCTACGGCACCATCACGGGTGTGCCTTCCCCCAGGGAGCATGGCAGGGGTGAGGAGGCGCAGACGATGGATGCGCTTGCTTTTGGTTTTAAAGGGGAAGCCAACGAGGGCACGGATTATGCAGTCATGGTGGTCTCCCAACCCATCGAGGAGAGGAAACTGAACGAGATTATCCATCGTGTGCGCAGACAGATAGAAGCGGTACATTCCATGGTGAAAATCGGGGCAGGCAGAAATGCCGGGGTGTCGGCATCACAGAGTTCCACTGTGAGTGCTTCATTAGGATCGATTGATGGGTTAATACACAAGGATCATCATCATTCAACTGGCAATGGCGTGGGAATGAGCATGAGTAAAAGCCAGTCTGCAAATCAGGGTCAAAATATATCCGTAGACTGGCTGAATAAGTCGGCACAATACATAGAAAATGCCTTGGAAAGCTATGAAGACCGTATGCGCCGCGGACGGAATCTTGGATTTTGGAATACGGGCGTCTATGTGTTGGCTCGGACAGACAATGATGTCCGGACAGTGCTTGGCATTCTGAAATCTGTCTATGCCGGAGAAAACAGCTACATAGAGCCTGTGCGGGCAAATCTTCTGCACGGGGAGCAGGGACTGCGGCTGGTAAAGGATTTTCAGCTGCTGCCGTTTAAGGTAAAGCATCCCTTCGGAGAGTGCTTTAATTATATCAGTACGCCGCTAAACACGGAGGAGCTTGCCATTGCGACGGCGCTGCCTCGAAAGGATGTGCCGGGTATCCGCTTTTCCAAGACAGCGGTGCGCTTTGCCACAAATCCTGCCGAGCAGGTGGGCAGGGATGCCATGGAGATTGGGCATATCATGGACATGGGAATTGTGCAGAATAAGCTCTACCGCATGAATCCGGATGCGCTGGTGCGTCACGCGCTGGTAGCAGGCTGTACCGGAAGCGGGAAATCGACTACCTGTAAGAAGTTCCTGGCGGAGGCGGATGCCAGAAAAATTCCCAGCCTGATTATTGAACCGGCTAAGGATGACTATGTGCGCTGGGCGATTGCATATAACAAGCGGATCGATGAAGATACCACGTTGTCCGAGGCGGAAAAGGAAGAAAGGAAATACGACATCTACATGCCGGGAGTTGAGGAGTTGGACGGTTACCGGATGCGCAAGCTGAAGATTAACCCGTTTGAACCGGCAGCAATCAAGGGCGCCCCTGTCGACCTGATGTCCCGATATGAGCAGGTGGTATCCATTATTAATGCCAGCATTCCCTCTTCGGATGTCCTGCCGGTGCTGATCGACGAGACGGTTTACCGCTTTATGAGCCAATACTTTGGAGAGGATTTCCAGAAGGAATCGACAGATCAGAAAATGGAATATCCGAAGCTTGACGGTCTGCTTGCCGTGGCAAGAAATGTGCTGGAAGAGCGCAATTATGATAAGAAGGTCCAGAATGACATTGCGGCGGCTCTGGACACCCGCTTTAATTATCTGGTGCGCGGGAAGAGAGGAAGTATTCTGAATGTGCGCAAATCGGTGGATTACGACCGGTTGTTCAACCATAAAACAGTGATTAATTTAAGCCGGATGATCGGAACAAAGGACAAGGCAATGATTATGTCGTTCCTTGTGGTGGCTCTTTACGAGTACCGGAATTCGGCGTTCAGCTATGATGTTGCCTACAGGGCGAAGGCAAATGAAAATAAGCTGTTGCATTTAACCCTGATTGAAGAGGCGCACAATCTGTTGCAAAAACCGGAAATGGACATCGGCGGAAGCGGTAATCCCCAGAAGGTATCGGCGGAGATGTTTACCAACATTCTGTCGGAAATCCGCAGCTACGGACAGGGTCTGATTATCGTGGATCAGGTGCCGACCAGACTGATACCGGACGCAATTAAAAATACGAATTACAAAATCATTCACCGGCTGACCGCGGCGGATGATGCGGCGGAGGTGGCGGCAAGTATGTCATTGTCCGAAGAGCAGGTTGGAATTATTCCAAGACTGAGAATCGGAGAGGCCATTGTCTGCGGCGATCTGGATGATGCAGCGTTGTGGGTAAAAATAAAAAGAGATTAGGAGGAAGGGTTTATGAGCGGATTTGAGGCAATCAACGAGGTGACGGAGCTTACGGAAAATCTGACGGATGTGGTGAAGGATGTGGCAGAGAATGTCGGTGATTTTGCGAGGGATGCAATGGAGCACTTCAACGAGCAGGGAATCAAGGACTTACAGGAAGGCAATCTGGACGGAGCAATCGATAACAGCGATTTGGCTTCCTCTGATAAGGAGGGGTTAAAGGAGGTTGCAGAGACATTTGATCTGGAGAAGAAGTCGCTTTTTACAGCGGGAGCAAAAGTAATCGGCGGCGCCCTTGGAACGATTGCGGCGCTGGCAACACCCGGATTCCAGGTGGCGGGAGTTGCAGCAGCGGCAACGTGTTTCAATGGCATGAGTGAATTTAAGAAGGCATGGGATCAGAATCAGGAAGCAAAGGTGGCAGCATTGTATGGATACAGTGCAAATGCAACGATGTAGAGGGGGCAGGAATATGACAGAATATGAAAAGCAGTTAGTGGAAGAACTGGATCAGGATTATAGGGAGCTGGTCGATGGCATGAGCGATCTTCTGGCATTGGATACCGCCAATCTGATATTGCATTATGGCACAGATGGAAAGAAGGTTCTCGATGACATCATTCGGTTAATTGCAGTCGCTTCCCAGGCGCTGCGGGTGCCGATGGGAAAGGTTATGGCGAAAACGGGAATGCTGGAAGAGAGTGTGGCAGAATTCGAGCCGGGCTCTGACGTCCTTTACATCAATGCGGATTATGTAAACGGCAGGGAGGATCTGGAGAGCGCCGGAAAGCTGCTGACGGCTGTCCACACCGCTGTTTTCCTTCGCTATGTAAAGACAGTTGCCGAGTCAGAGCATCCGGCCGTGAAGGAGTATGCGGAAAAGAATGGCTGGGACAAGGAATGGAAGCACCCGGTGGATAAGAGAGAAAACCCGAGGCTGTATTTTGAGCAAAAATATATGAGGGCGGCATCCGGCTATGGCATTGCGGTCAGGGAGGCCTCTCTGCAAAAAGCGCGAAGGGGATTCCAGGAGATGGAAAATAAGAAAGGCGGAAACAGATGAGCGGTGTGGAGTTAAGAGAACGTCTGCTGGACGATTGTGACGTGCAGCCGGGATTTTTGGAGCAGACGGTGGAGCAGATCCAGGGGTTCGGGAGTTCTCTGCAAAAGGAGTTTTATGAGTATCTGGAGGAAAAGAAGCTTTCGGAAGAGACCAGAAATGTGATGGAGAGGTTTCAGCTGCTGGCAGTGGGCGCATTTATGATGCGTGACTGGCAGGAGAAGCAGTCCGAGGGCGCAGCATTTGCCTCTGCGTATTTGAACTAATCAAAAGGGGAGCCGGCTTCGGCGGCGTACGTTTCTAATTGGTGAAAGTCGTGTGTTCTGCAAGCTGTTATTAGCTTGCTAGTGAAAGTCTGGTCAAGGTAATCGCCAGTGAGCCTAGCGAACCTCCTATGCTTTTGTTTGCGAAATTTCTTGGAAAGCGGTATGAGAAGTCGGAGGAGCCCATAGTATCTATGGAAAACTTGAAGGACGTAAGGGTAGTTGAGAAATGTATAAAAGAAATAGTGGCATTGATAAGTATTTGCGAAAATGAAGAAAAAGAACAAATTCTATGAGACATTAGTTCAGCATCGAACGAAGAGATGAGCATGGTAAGAGTGGAGAGAGGGGAGTAGATACGCAAGCTAATCTTCTAAAAATTTTGATTAGTCAAAAGCACATGAGAAAGAGTGTAACATAAAATCTTTTTCATGTGCTTTTATTGTTTTGATGTCCTTAAAATGCAAGGGTTGTAATTTTTTGTGAAATCATTCGTGTGTCAAAAATCAAATTGACACATTTGCTGTTTGCAATTATAATAGTGCCATAAACCAAAATGACACATAAAGAATGGAGAGGTATTTGTGATAAGTACTTTGGAAGAAGCAAAGATGCGTATTAATGAATTGGAAAAGGAGAATGAAGAACTTAAGGCTGAAATAGAGCGTCTTAAGGCGCGTAATTTAGGAGGACGTAAAAGGCATAATGAGGCATGGATGGCTTCTTATCAGGAATTTGCAATTAAGTATGAAGCTGGTATGACAATTATGGAAATTGTAAAAGAAGGTCAAATCAGTCGAAGGACAGCGTATCGCTATAAAGCATATTATGATGAAATGATAAATCAAGTGCAGGAAACAGATGTACTGGACAAAGGATGTACTTATGATTGAAAATAGAAACATAAATATTATTGTGGATGCAGATGGAAATAAGTTGGTCTTAATTAATGACATTGTATTTAAAGGAAAAAGGAATGTTAATTGGGATGAAGTAAAAACTTATTTAGAACAATATATAGGTGACTATTATGAAATAGAAGAAACTTCGGTAAAAGTATACATTGGTAATAAACTTCCGGATGAATATACAGGTTCAGAGAGCAAAAAATTATTGCTGGGAGCAAATGCAAAAGCTAAGGCAAATGCTGCGACAGCGATTCCGGAGCTAATTCAGATTGCAAAGAATCCGTCCTATCAGGAAAACAAAAAAGAAAAACATGATAAAGATGCTAAACATGGATGGTATAGATATGATGTGAGATTTGCAATTCCTGTTTATGAAAATGATGTGTTAATCAGGTATAATGTTTTTGGAGCAAGACTACTTATTAATCATGCGGAAAACGGGAAGAAATATCTGTATGATATTTTGACAATAAAAAAAGAAACGAGCAAGCCACAACAATAAGTGTGGTGAAAACCCATTTCTTATCTAGGATAGTAGCAAGAAGTTGTTTGTTTGTCAAGAATTATGAAAAAATAATTGTGAATAAGGGGATATTAGGATGCAAAAACTTACGTCGAAGGACAAAGAAGGGAGAATTCTGGTAAATGGAGTTTATAAGATTTGTAATATACCAAGTAATTGTAGCTGTAATGAATGTTACAATGGTTGTGTCATAGATGTGATGATTAAACGGTTATATGAATTGGAACATGCTCAAAGTCAAACAGACTAATAAAAACATGAATTTATGAAGTAGTGTCAATCCCTATCATAACCCCTCAGATACTTTCATACACTGTAAAAAAGTATCCTGAGGGGTTTTCCTTTGAAAGACTATATTGAAGAACGAGCTATTGGGATAGCCAACTATATCATCGACCATAATGCCACAGTGCGGCAGACAGCGAAGGCGTTTGGCATCTCGAAAAGCACAGTACATAAGGATGTGACGGAGCGGCTGGTGCAGGTGAATCCGTCGTTGGCGAAGCAGGCAAGAAAGGTTCTGGATATCAACAAGTCTGAACGACATATCCGGGGCGGACTGGCTACCAGAGAAAAATATCTCCATCAGCATTAGACATTCGAACAGCCAATAATTCTTATACGGAAAGACATCTTGAAATGCCGGAAAAGACCTTATATAATGAATACATATCGCGTATTACATTTATGAGGGGAGAATACGATGGCAACAGATTTTTTGAATGATGTACGGAGAGAGATGGAAGGACGGACAGAAGACTTTTACGGGGAACTGAAAGCCTTCTATCAGGGAAATGCAAAAGCAGAGCAGCACCTGATGGAGCAGACGACACAGCCATTCTGGCAGAGCCTTTGCTTAAGTGGAAAAAGATTACAGCAGCGGGACCTGACGGTGGATATGGAGATGCAGGAACCGGTGCGGCCGGCGGATTACGACGGCCCGAAAAAGGACGGCTATGATTACACCTGCCACCGGACCAAAGCCGTGAAGATGAGACGTACCTATTACCGCAAAGGGAAAAAAATCGCGACCCTGAAGACACCGGAGATCATGGAAGCCCACTTTTTGAAAGCAGATGTGCAGGGGGATATGGCAATCTGCCCCAACTGTGGTCATGAAGGAAAATTATCCAGCTATATCGACGGCTGTGATGCCTGCGGAGCAAAGTTTCTGGTCAGTGATTTCGAGACGAAGGTATCCGGCTTCTCACTGGAAGAGGACGCAAGGCAGAAAAGTATTTCCAACTTTATCAAAGCCGGAGCGACAGTAGGAATCGTAGCGGTTGCCCTTGCACTGCTGGCAATCTGTGCGGGCGGCATTATGTTTTTACTGCTGGCTTTGGGGAGAAATGGTTATAACGCGGTCAAAGCGGCAGCGGCAATGATGCTTGGTATCGGATTTGCCCCGGTGTTTTTCCATTCTTTGTTTTTCATGGCGATCATATTCATAGTAATGATTGTTGTAATGGAGAAACATAGAAAGCCGAAGATTCAGGACGAGTTAAAAGTAAAGGCTCTGATCCCTCAATTTTCCACAGGTAATTTCCTACAGAATCTGGAGTACCAGCTACGAATGATCCACATGGCAGATACCGCAGAACAGGTGCGCTTTTTCGCAGCCTGTGATCTGAAAGGTACTGTGGAGCGGTATCAGAATGTGGTGGATTGCTGCATCTGCGGCGTACGTTTTCTGGAAGCGGAAGCAGTGGAGGACCGGTACAGGCTGAGCGTGGAAGTGAAAATGCGCCTGACTCAGGATACGGGTAGTAAAATCCGCAACCGCTATGAGAAGCTGCGGTTGGAACTGGAAGGCAGACAGGAGATCGTGACACAGCATGGTAAGGCACTTCGGGAATATAAATGCCCGAACTGCGGTGGCAGCGTGGATATCTTAGGCGGCGGAGTATGTGACTACTGTAATGCAACAGTGGATTACCGGAATTTCGGCTGGATCATCACATCCTATACGAATCTGGGACAGCCGGAGAACCCCTATGCTAAAATACTGGCAGCAGCCCTGGGCATCTACGGAATTATCCTGGCTTTCAGCCTGGTGCTTATGATCTATTCCGAGGATGGAAAAGAAACCCTGGAGATCTGGCAGAGCATCGGCAGGTCATCGGAATACCTGGAAGCCGTGAAGCAGGATATTGTATATCCGGATGACGTGCTGGAAGGCATCACGGAGACGGACAGTGAGGAAGGCAGATTTGCTTCCGTGAAGACCTATGCCTGCGGAGACAGCGAGGCAGTAAAAGAAGCTTATCACGAAGCCCTTTTAGAGAGCGGATTTATCGAGCTGCAGCAGTATCCGGAAGGATTTGCTGTATATAAGACCGAGGATCCTTCAGAATATGCCGTGGATGAAGAAGAGGAGATGTTCTATCTGGTGATTTGTGCAGAAAATGCACCGGAGGGAATTACAGTAACTGCGACCTTGGTGGATGAAAATTGGGACCCGGTGCAGGAGTAAAACAGAATACGTGAATACGACAAGGGACCCGGGCGAAAGCTTCCGGGTCCTTTTTAGAGGGAAAGTGTTTGTAGTTAGCTTATTGGGTGAGAGGAATTCTGTGGACCACCCTGCGATAGAGCTTCCACAGGAGCACAGCAGGGAAACTGATTGCCAGATATGCTGTGGATAAAAGTCCGGTAGCACCGCCTACGATTGCAATAATTAAAATTCCGATGTTCATGATGGATTCCTCGCTTTTTTTGTCAGTCTGTAAAGTGCTTGCTGATTCCTTCAAAAACTTTACATACCGTATTATAGTAAACGGATCTCCCCGGGGGAATAGTTTTGCCAGACCCTTAACACTATTTTGTCGGGTTATTTACAGAATCTTTGCAACACATTTACAGAATCTTAACAGGCGGAAACGATCCCGGGAGTTAGGTTTGCAATAGTAGGGAATATCAAGTATAATAGAGAAAAATTGACTGTTGCTGACAATGACAGTTTAAGAAAAATGGGAGGTAGAATATGAGTATGACACTGGAACAGGCTAAGGAGAAGCTTGCAAAGTATGGTCAGGAGCATGTTCTGAAGTATTACGGGGAACTCACCGAAGAGGAGAAGCAGGGGATTCTGGATCAGATCGAGGCTACGGATATGAGTATCCTGGAAGCTTGTAAGCACAAGGAAGATCTGGCAAAAAAGGGAGTGATCACCCCCCTTGCTGCAATGCAGTTAGATGAGATTGAAGCAAACAGAGAGAGTTTCACGGCGACCGGTATTGAGGCAATCCGTCAGGGCAAGATAGCAGCGGTTCTGTTAGCAGGCGGCATGGGTACCAGACTGGGCTCTGACAATCCCAAGGGAATGTACAATGTGGGACTGACCCATGAGTTATATATTTTTGAGTGCCTGGTCAATAATCTGCTGGAAGTTGTACATCAGGCAGATGCATGGATCCATCTGTTCGTGATGACCAGTGATAAGAATAACGATGCCACTATCGCATTTTTACAGGAGCATGATTACTTCGGATACAAGGCGGAGTACGTGCACTTTTTCAAGCAGGAGATGGCGGCTGCCACCGATTACGATGGCAAGATTTATTTAGAGGAGAAGGGCAGACTGTCCACCTCTCCCAACGGTAACGGCGGCTGGTTTATTTCCATGAAAAATAACGGCATGTTGGATATCGTACATAACGAGGGAATTGAATGGCTGAATGTATTTGCTGTGGACAACGTCCTGCAGCGTATCGCGGATCCCTGCTTTATCGGTGCTACGATCCAGAGAGGCTGTGTCGTAGGCTCCAAGGTGGTCCGCAAGAATGCACCGGATGAAAAAGTAGGAGTTATGTGCTTGGAGGACGGCAGACCTTCCATCGTGGAGTACTACGAGCTGACTGATGAACTGATGAATGCGAAGGATGAAAAGGGCGATCCTGCATATAATTACGGAGTTATCCTGAATTACCTTTTCAAAGTGCAGGATCTGGAGAAGATCATGGAAGAGAAAATGCCCCTGCACATCGTAGAGAAGAAGATCCCGTATCTGAATGAGAACGGAGAACCGGTGAAGCCGGAGGCTCCCAACGGCTACAAATTCGAGAGTCTGGTACTGGATATGATCCACCAGATGGACAGCTGTCTGCCCTTCGAGGTAGTCAGAAGAAAAGAATTCGCCCCCATCAAGAATAAGACCGGTGTGGATTCGGTAGAGAGTGCAAGAGAACTGCTCGTTGAGAATGGTGTTGTGCTGTAAACATTTCGACAGCTTTTCACAACATAAGGTTATTGAGGAAATAACAGAATTACAGTAAGCTGATACTGTAAGAAACGAAGAAAGAAACTCATCCGGATCTGGCAGATGAGAGATTGTGCGGTCGCAGCAGTGAACAAATGGTATTGTCCGGTATGCGGCGGATAGGAGAG
>OGOW01001310.1_pt1 | contig 23506 bp, 31 predicted proteins | sample 1552781 | NCBI WGS metagenome assembly OGOW01 (sample SAMEA2580145, study PRJEB22360) | human gut metagenome | biome: human gut; feature: human-associated habitat; material: faeces | place: Denmark | collected 2008/2010
TACATTGATTATCAATAAGTTATAATACATATTATGTATCATGCTGAATACCTAATTCTCCATCAGTATGCAAATTAAGTGGCAAAAATGACTACCTTTGTGCACGAAATCTATTCCATATTGGAACACATTTCGCTAATTTCCTAGAGTAATATATTTTTATGTTAAACTTAATACTATTATTGTTATGACTTTTAAAGAAAATTTTAAACCTAGTCGAGTTTATAATAAACTTGTTATTGATGCTATTAATAAAGATATAGCTAATGATAGAAGTATTATTATACCTAATACTTTTGATATTGATGTTAAAAATAATAATAAAAAATATCTATGTGGTACTGGACGTATGGAATGTTTTGATACAGGTAAAATTATTAAAAGATATTATTCTAATGTTGGTATTAATGCTTGGAGAGAAATAGTTGAATTAAGAAGTATAATTCTTCATGAACTTTTTTATTTTATTAATTATACTATTTGTTTTAATTCTAATGTTGTTAAAATTAGTAAGGATTTATTTGATGCTGTTTGTAGAAATGGAATTAGAAGTGGATGTAATAAACGAGATTTTGCTAATGCTATTGTTACATTAGAAAAACTTAATATTATTCGTAGAACAGATAAACGTAGTATGTTTGAAGTTAATCCTAGAGTTATATTTAAAGGTGATATTAATAAATTTCATGAAATTATTACTAAAGGTAAACTTGATGATTCTAAAATAAAACTTGATAATAATGTTAATTATATAGATAGAATAGGATTAGTTAAAGATGATAATTGTATTATAATTAAAAATAAACAAGTATATAAAAGTGAACTTGATTATTTATATGATGATAATGAGAATAATGTAGATAAAGCAAATAATGAAAATAATGAAACTGAAATAATTGAAGCAGAAGAAGTTGATACTGGTAAAATTGATTGGGATTGGTAATGATGAAAGTAAAAGAATTAATAATGATGATAAAGATGAAAATGATAGTATTGAAAAAGAAGGTTATAAATATAATGAAGATAAATGTAATAATAAGGATAATGACGATGATGATAGTGATAATTATGATGATTAAAAAAATGAATGTATTAATGTAATAGTGAGGCTAGTGAGTATAACCCCTGGTTATGTTAAACTTGATTGACTACCCCCGTCTAAAATTCTTAATGATAAAGAAGATAAAGATAATTGTGATTAATATAATAAATATAATAAAAATGATGATTATGATTATGATTATGAAGGTGGAATGAAAGGTACTAGTGATAATGAAGTAAAAGATGATGATTGAAGTGAAAGTATAAATAGAAATAGAAATAAAAGTAGAGGTGAAAGTGATGATGAAAGTGATGATGAAAGTGATGATGAAAGTAGAAGTGAAAGTGATATGTATTAATTTATAAGAAAAAATAATAAGGAAAATAACGGTGATAATAAAAGTAATGTATGTTAATATGTTAGTGATAATAAAAGTGATAAAGATAGTAATGAAGATGAAGATAATAATGAAGATGAAGATAATAATGAAAATGGTAATGAAAATGAAGATAATGAAAATGAAGATAATGAAAATGGTAATAAAAATGGTAATAAAAATGAAAATGAAAATGGTGTATGTTAATGAAAATGGTGTGTATTAATGAAAATGAAGATAGTAATGAAGATAGTAATGAAAATAATGAAAATAGTAATGAAAATAGTAGTGAAGATAGTAGTGAAGATAATGAAAATAATGAAAATAATGAAAATAATGAAAATAATGAAAATAATGAAAATGGTGTATATTAATGTGTAGACGAGGCTAGTGAGTAGGAAGTGGGGGTCATTAAATTCATCTTGACTACCCCCGTCAAGTTCTAGGAGAAGATAAAGTTTTAACTCTCATTATCAACATTAAATACATTGAGATTATTCATCTCATTACATTACTAACTATTAACACTAATCATTATGAAAACAAACAAACCATTGTTGTTAGTTGCAATCATACTGATGATGCCAGCTATTATATTAGCATTGAAAGTAGAGCCAACTAGTGATGAACAAATTACTGCTGTTGTATTTGGAATACTATCGGCTATTGTTAGTTATCTTAGTAGAGATTAATCTCTACTAGATGATGTTGCTCATTATCAACATTAAATACTTTGCAGTTGAAACGAAAACAACTGTCAGTAATGCTACTGATTAGCGTAATTAAATACTTAATAGTCATGCCAGACGTTAAAGATTTAGGGCAAGCTGCACAAGGTGGTGCTGCTGCTCCTGAGAGTGTTAACCAAAGTTCTGCGCAAGCTGCACAAGGTGATGCTGCTGCTCCTGAGAGTGCTAATGTAGTTGAACCAACTACTAGTGTTAATCAACCTGTTCAGCCTACTGTTGATACAGATAACCAAAGTTCTGCGCAAGTGGAAACCATTGATGATGTTGTTAAACGCATCTGTACTGATGGTCATAGTTATGTAATGACTACTGTCATTACTAATATTGATTGTCAAGAACGTACAGGTCGTAATAGCAAGTCTTATCTCAATGCGTTTGTTACTATTGCTAGTCCTGTCAAAGGTGCTCAAAGTATGCCTGATGGTACACATCGAATGGGTATGCTTGGTGCTATTCAGATGCCATTCAATCAGATACTGCTTGTAATGCGCAAAGACAAGTTCTACGGTAGATTTGTCAACTATATTGGCGAAGCTGCTGAAACCGGCTTTGCTAGTATGTATCTAACTGGTGTTGCTGTCAAAGTTCTTTGCCAGTTTGTACCTGCTGGTGTACAAGACCGTAATCCATTTACTCGTAAAGACAATCTTTACAATGTTGTGGATTATGATAGATATGTATATCATATTGTAGGTATCGAACAGCCTGCTGACCCTGTTCTTGTTGGTGCATATAATGTACTTATCAAGCAGATTATGGAGGACGCTCGTGCTGCCATTGCTGCCAAGCGTGAGGCTAAAGCTAAAGCAGCTAGTTTTGTTGCTACTGCAATGAGTGATGACGATATGCCATTCTAATGAACATGGTGCTACTGACCTTCGGGTTGGTAGCACTGATGTTATCAACAATAGTTTTGCTGATGCTGTTGCTAGTGTTCAACCTCGAAATGCTCATTATCAACATTAAATATATTGCAGCAAACGAACTTAACAGTCTGATAAGTCTTATCAGTCATGAACTAACTGCAAGTTCTGATAAGTCTTATCCTAATATTAAACATTATGAAAGTACATCGTATTATTACTACTATTGAAGTTGAGAATGATAATTCTATTACTTCTATTGAACTTATTAATCTTCATCCTGCTAATGCTAATATTCCTCTTGCTATTACTAATATAACAACTAATGGTAGAGCAAATGATATCAAACAAGTATATGATAGTATTAATAGACGTAGATTAGTTATTGCTAGTAAACTAAAAGGTATCGCTTGTCATATTGATGAAAGTCTTAATAGTCATAAACGTGATGAAATTACTAATGATAATTCTACTAATGAAACTGATGATGATTTACTCCTATAACATTTTGTTATACTGATATTGCTCATGGAGATTTACTCCCATAACAAAAAGTTATAGAGGTGAAATTAGAGGTGACGAGAGGTATTGAATGTGGAGAAAGAGGATATGGAGATGAAAGTGGTGAATGTGGATTTCGTGGAGAATGAAATGGTGGAGATGGATGTGGTTCAAATAGGGTTAAATTGAGGTTGAATTGAGGTTGAATGTGGAGTTGAGAGTGAGTTTGGTGATGTTGAATGTGGAGATAAGGGTCGAGATGGTCATGCTGAAGAGACTAGTCCCGCTGGTATTCTTCCTAATCCTCTTCATCATCCTAATAACACTCCTAATAATCAATCTAAACCTATTGTTTCAACTCCCTTTCTTTCTCTCCTATAACTTCTCGTTATACTATCATAATCTCTAGTTCCAGCATTATAACCTCTAGTTATACTATCTATAACTTTTCATTATAACCTCTATAACCTCTAGTTATATCACTATCAGTTTCAGTCATAGCATCATCTTCTTAATCTCATTGACGTTCGTCATGACGATTAGTCATACAATCGTCATTAAGACTAGTCCTAACAGTATTATCAAGTCTAATAAGACTATTAGTCATAATGACCAATAGCATTAGTTCTAGCTAATAATAGCACTATTAATATTATCAGTATTATAATGACTATTAATACTAGTCATGCTAATATTACTGGTGGTATTACTAATGATATTCTTAATATTCTTGATATTACTGATTCTCTTTATACTAATGATACTCTTGATACTATTGATATTTATTATACTCGTGGTAAGTTAATTCCTATTGCTATAATGATTTTAGTTATTTTAATATAGCTATTGATTATTAGTTAGAATTATAGTATAAATAAATTATAATATATTTGGGGTATTATATTTAATTATTATATTTGTCGTGTTGTTCAGTAGAGTAATATTGCTACTGATAATAATATTAATCTTAAACTTATAAGTGTTATGGTAAATTTTGATAATGTTACTAGTAATGTTCAATCTAAGCCTAGAAAGAAAACTATGGCTGAAAGTTTAGAAGAAGCTAAACAAGAAGGTAAACTTGTTGTTCCTGAAGAAGATACACAAGTTAATGCTGTTGTTAGTAGTGAAACTGTTCAGCCTAAGAATAAAGCTAGGAAGAAGAAACAAAGTAAAGTTCGTAAACAGGAAGAACAAACTACTGTTGTTAGTCAAGCTAATGAAGATAATGATTTTAAAGATGGTAAGACTGATAAACGTGGTGTTCCTGTTGGAATTAATGTTCCTCAACATATTCTTGATGTAGTTTGTATTGTTAAATTCAATGCTGCATTTAGACGCCATACTTCTCTTAATATTCTTCATACTCTTGAAGATGATGGAAGAATATATAACTCTAAAGGTGCTTATGTTGACTTCTTATGGAATAAGTTTAGAGTTACTGCTGATGGTGGACTTCGTAGAGAATATAGATATACAGATGATTTATTCATTGATGCTTTAGTTAAAGCTCATGCTGATGTTGCTAGTGATAGTCAACGAGTTATTGGTATTATGATTGATACTGAAACTGAACTTCATAAAAAGAATAAAGATTCTGAAGCTAACTAAGTTTGTAGTATAGACTCCCCGTAGAGGATGGATAGTGCTGTTGAGCTTGTTAAAGCTAATTCTCATGTTCTTGCCATTTTTATTCATTTTGTTTATCGGGTTTGTTATAGTTAACTAGTTGATGATAACTATCTTCTACTCGGAGTTTATTTTATATATAAAGATATGGAAAGAACTGATATTTATTTTGTTGAAGATGATACATATTTCAATAATAATGTTGAAGGTGTTGAAATTCATGCAGAATGTCTAAGTCAAGATTTTGACGATATTGCTTGGGAACCAATAGTTGATGATAGTCCTATTGTTGACCCTGAAAATGATGTTTTTGGTTATTATGATTAAATAAATAAAATTATGGAAAATATTAATATTAAAGTTATTCTTGATGAAGTTTTTGGTAAATCTTGTAATAATATTGCTTGTGAAACCTGTAAATATAAAGAAGATCGTAAGCTTATTAATAAATTCATTAATGATATTAAAGATAAAGGTTTATCTCCAGACCAATATGTTAGAGGTTTAGCTTTATTTGTATATGTTCTTAAAGAACGAAAATATCTTAATGATTTTGGTAAAACTCAAGAAGATATTATTAAACTTGCTACTGAAAATGGATTTGAACTTGATTGGCTTATTAATCGTTGGGATAGTATAATTGAAGATAAAGATATTCTTAAACCTATTATTGCTATTTTTCCTAAATATGCTAAAGATATGATTATTAATATTGTTGAAGCTAATACTAAAATTAATAATTTAATTGCTCAACATATTATTTATACTTCTAATGCAGAATATAAGGAAATGATTAAAATGGTTAATCAATCTGTTGATAATAATAAACAGGAGAATAAGTTTAAGAATGTTAGTGATGATGAAATTTATGCTGAACTTAAACGTAGAAAAGCAAATAAATCTGCTAAATAATCCCACATAAGTTTTTGATTTTATTTCTAATACTACTGTCTGTGAAGATAGTAGTATTATTTCACTTGCTGATGATGGAGGAATTGAACTCCGAAACTATGATATTGTTATTATCCGTTTTAATTTCTAAAATTGTTAGATTTGTAATAGTACAGTCTGTGAAGATAGTGCTATTAATATTTATCATAGTCCAAGTGTTATATGTCATATTTATTTTGGTGTTAATAATGTTATTATTGATTGTGAAATTAGTAATAATAATGTCTGTGTCAAACATTTCGTTTATATGATTTCGTATTTGTAAATTTGCCTAGTATTGTCTGTGAAGATAGTGCTAGGCTTTTTAGTATGTATATTATTAACTTTAAATATATAATTAAAATGGATAATTATGATTCTTTTATTTTTGATGGTCTATTAGATAGATATATTGAAGAACAAGCTAAGTTTAAAAAAGGACAAGTAGTTTATATGGAATATACTTATCAATATCATAATCAAACTAAGCTTGGTGTTTGTGTTGGTATTGTAACCGAAGTTGGAATTACTAAAATCGAACGTACAGTAGGTAATAATAAATATATTAATTATCCTATTGTATATGCTGTAACTCATGCTAAAGGTGTTAGTCGTTGTGTTAGTGAATGTAAACTTGGTTCTGTATCTGAACATATTCTTAAAGAACGTCTTAAACGTGATGGTAAGAATAATGAACAGAATAATGAGCCTGCTACAAATGACTAGCTATTTACGTTCATTATACATTCACAGATAAGGTTCTTTTGCTCTCTGTTGAATTTTCATATATAATCTGATTAATCTATCACGATTAATATTGAGTTCAATACAGGGCAAAAGAACTAGCTAATAAATGTTAAACTAAAAATTTAATACAGTTTTGTTATGAATTATATTGCTTATAAGAATATTGATGGTACTATTACATCTGGATTTAAAGTTAAACTTTATGATATAGTTACTTTGAATACTGGCTATTGGAAAGATAAACTTGCTATTGTTCTATATATTAATGAGGATAAAAAACAAATTAAAGTTCGTATTATTGAATGTGGTATGAACTTAACTCTTAAAGTTAAAGATGTTCAATTTGTTAATCATAATAATAGAATTGCTGCTCGTTCTTATATTGATTTATGTAATAAACTATCTAAAGCCTTTCGTGATAAATATACTGATAAACAGTATATAAAAGATAATTGGTTTACTGATAAGTTTATTATTAATGATATAACTGCTGATACTATTGCTAAAGGTATTGGTCAATATATTACTAATACTGATAGTGATAGATATTCTGTTAGTGCTATTATATGGCTTAGTGATATTAAAGATTATATAGATGCTTTACTTAAATATGGTGATTTTGATTTTGTTGCTAAAGCATTTAAAATCTATAATATTACTGATACTAGATTTGAACTTATTCGTAAACTTTATAATTATTTCTATGATTGAAGATGCTATTGGATATATTCTTGGAGTTTGTGTTGGATGTATTTTATTTCTTATTTATGAAGTATTTAATCTATATAAGAAGATTGAACGAATTAATATAGATATTAATAAACTTCAAAATAAAGATATAGAATTTAACCGCCGTATTGAATATTTTATTGATAAACTTAATAAAGTTATTGATAGTATTAAAGAGAAAGTTTAATGACTAGCTTGCTTCCATCCTCTACGGGGGGTCGCCACGAAGCGTAGCGTAGTGGCTCTACTAATCTTACTATTATTGAATTTATTATAGTTTTAACTATTAAATATAATTGTTTTATTAATCTTTAAAAATGTAAAGTACTTATGAAAAAGTATGATGAAGTTTCTGTTGTTTGTCAACTTAATAATGTTGGCGCTGTTATTGGAATCAATTCTGCTAGTAAAGTTATTAAAGTAGCTAAGAATAGTTCTATTGGTAATGGAACTAGTGGTAAAATTGATTTTCTTACTCATTATTGCGGTTATCATGTTGTAACTGTTGATGTTATACAACAACAAAAAGAACATGATGAAGAGATTGCTGCTAAGAAAGCTGCTAAAAAGGCTGCTCGTAAAGCTAAATTTGCAGAGGATAATACTTTTAAAGGTATTACTCGTGCTGTTGATAAACGTATGCGTACTATTAAAAGAAAGTAGCATGCTATGGTTAGCTTTAAATTCTCATTTGGAGTTGTAGGTAAATCCAAAGAGAAAGGAATAGTCAATAAATATGTTATTATAGTTGCTAAATGTGAAGGTATTATTAGATATATTGATGGTACTTATAAAGTAGAATACAATGGTAAATTATATAGCATTACAGGTGAAAGTTACAGAACTAAAGGAAAGAAAGTTGTTTATGCTCGTCGATTAGATGAATATAATCATAGAATTAAAATTATAAGAGATAGTGAAAATAGAAAAACTGTTGATACTAGATTTTATATTCCTTTTGCTGCTGGACTTATAGCTAAAGGTAAAATTGTTAAAATGCCTTTTGCTAAGGAATTGTTTCATATTACTACGTGTTATAATCGTGGTGATAGTGAATCTACTATTTTAGCTTTTCAAGAATGGAAAGAATATGAAGATAAAGTTAAAAATAATCTTATTGATGTAAACAACGAATTGTAATGATTGGTAATCTTAATATTGCTAATAGTAATAGAAAAGATACTAACATTAAGTTTACTAAAGACCAAGAAATAGCTGTGCATGAACTTATTGAGTTTCTTGCACAGCCTTGGGATGAGAAGAAATATATTAATGCTCTTTGTGGTGCTGGAGGTACAGGTAAAACATTTGTTATTAAATATGTTATTAATAATTGCAAATGGTCTGGTGGTGTTATAGGTTGTGCTGCTCCTACACATAAAGCTTGTAGAGTTCTTAGTAATTCTATTGGTGGAAAAGAAGTTAATACTATTCAATCATTATTTGGTTTTAGACTTGATGTTAATATTGAAAATTTTGACCCTGAAAATCCTGCCTTTAATCCTGTTGGAAAAGATAAACTAGATGGTCTTAAAGTTTTAATTATTGATGAAGCTTCTATGCTTAATGCTAAACTTGTTAAGTATATTAGTAATAAATGTAAGAAGCTTCAGATTAAAGTTATAATGCTTGGTGACTCTAGTCAGCTTCCACCTGTTAATGAGAAAACTAGTCAAGCTTTTCTTATTGCTAGTAATACTTATTATCTTAAAGAAGTTGTACGACAAGGAGATAATAACCCTATTAGTAAACTTCTTAAACTTCTTCGAGAAGATATAGATAATAAGAATGGATGGAGATTTCTTGATTATATATCTAAAAATAGACAAGATTATAATGAAGAAACTAAAGGATTTTATGTTTGTGGTCAAACTGAATTTTCTGATTTAATTGATACTTGTTTTAATGATGAAGAATATACTAAAAATATTGATTTGTATCGTATTATAGCTTATACTAATAGTCGTGTTGCACAATGGAATAACCATGTAAGACATATGATTATTCAAGATGCTGATAAAAGTCTTATTACTCGTAATGATTTAATAATGAGTTATACTACTGTTGTTAATATTTTTAATGATATTATTATAAATAATAGTGAAGAATATATTGTTAAAGATATTGTTGATACAATTGATAATGATTATGAGTTTAAAGGATTTCTTATTAAGTTTCAAGCTATTCATGGTGGTGCTATAACTCAACCTTTATTTGTTATTGACCATTATGATAACTATACATTTCAGATGTATTATAAGAAATTGACTAGTCTTATTGATGATGCTAAAAAAGCTAGTAGTTCTGAACGTGGAAGTAAATGGAAACAGTATTTTGATTTTAAACGTAAATATCTTATCGCTTCTAATATTACGAATAGTAATGGTAAGATTTTATTTAGTAGAGATTTAGATTATGGTTTTGCAATTACTTCTCATAGAGCACAAGGTTCTACTTATAAAAATGTATTTGTAGATATTAACGATATGATTTATGATAAATATAGTCATCCTTATACTAATAGAGATGAAATGCTTCGTAGATTGTATGTTGCTTGTTCTCGCGCTAGTAATCAATTAGTATTATCTTATGGCAAGTAAAACTGTTGACGAATATCCTGATTGTGAAAGATGCCCAAATCGTATATTTAATACAGGTAAATATATACAAGGTGGTAAAGGAAGTATTCATGGAGATATTGTTTTCCTATTTCCTAGGGGTGATAGAAATTATTGTGAAGATTATCAATTATTTACTGATATTGGTAATCTTTATGATGAATATTCTGGACGTAATAATACTGAAGATGTGTATATGACTTATAGTATTAAATGTGCTTGTTCTAATAATTATAATACATATCTTACCGCTATTGATAAATGTCGTAATATTCTATGGAAAGAATTAGCTAGAATTAATTATAAATATCTATTTATATTTGGTGATGCTTATCTTAGTATTAGTAATAATCATATTCCTAGATTTATGGCTACTGGTGGTAAATATATATTTAATAATTATTCTCCTCTTATTAAATTTAAAGATGATAATCTTTATCATGTATTTAAACAACGTTTTGCTGATGATATTAATTGGGTTAATCAAAATAGAAATAACTATGGATTAAATTATATAAATGATTAATTGTATAGCTTATGATGTTGAAGTTTTAAGAAATTTCTTTTCTATTACTTTTGTTAGTATTAATAGTTATCTTAAAGTATTTAAAGATTGTGTTAATGCTGATAATAAACCTATTCCTTTAGTTCAAAAACTATCTGTTGAAGAAATTAAGGCTCGTCTTGAAACTGTTGAAAAACATAGTTTTTATATAACATATACAGATGATAGTCAATTACTTTCTATGATAGATTATATTAATAAGACTAGATGTTATAAGGATTCTAATGGAACTATTATTCGTACTGACTTGTATGGATTTAATAATTTCAATTATGATAATCTTATGATTGCTGCTTTACTTAGTTTTTATATGCGTACGAATAGTACGAAAGAACTTATTAATAAGTTATATGAAACTAGTAAAACTATTATTTCTAGTCAAGATGATAAAGATAAATTTAAAACTGATTTTTATCTTAATAGTCTTAGAAAATATAAACTACCATTTACAGGTGTTGATGTAATGCGTATATTTGCTCTTAATAAAGCAAGTGTAGTTGTAGATAGTAAAACTGGTGAACGTAAACCTGTTCCTAAAGGTTTAAAACAAACTTCAATTAATCTTCAATGGTATGAACTTCTAGAATATGAACTTCCTGATATTAATGAAAAAGAAGCTGAACTATATGATGAAATTCCTAATCTTAGATTGATGAGTATTAGTCGGCTTAATAAGCTAGTAGATAAATGGGATAGATTTATTCTTGATGAATATATTGAACCTATGATGTATTATAATCTTAATGATGTTTTTATTGTAGCTGAAATAGTTCGTCTTTATCCAGAAGAAATTAAATCTCGTTATGCTATTAGTAAAGCATACGATGTTGATGTTCTTAATTCTAGTCGTAGTAAAACTGCTGATATTCTTTTTGAGAAATTTTATAGTAAGTTTAGTGGTCTTGCTCCCGAACAATGGAAAGGTAAGAAAACTGAAAGAACTGCTATGAGTTTTAAAAAGGTTATTTTTCCTTTTATTAAGTTTAAAACTAAACCTATGCAAGATTTTCTTGAAGAATGTCTTAAAACTACTATTTATAGAGTTAATAAAGATGCGTTTAGTAAAGAAGTTAAAATTGGAAATGTAACTTATACTGTTGCAACTGGAGGTTTACATAGTCAAGATAATCCTGTTGAACTTTGGAGTAGTGGAAGAGAATTATTTCCATCCTCTACGGGGGGTCAACACGATGTTCTTAATGACGATAATTATGTTTATATTCATGCTGATATTAATAGTATGTATCCTAGTATTATTGCTGCTCATAAAGTAGCTCCAGCTCATCTTGATACTAATGCTTTTTGTAATCTTATTGGTTGGCTTAAAAATAAGAGAGTTGAAGTTAAACACAGCGATGAAGATACTGTTGACGGAATTGATAGAGATACTTTAGCTTTAGTTTTAAAGATTGTTATTAATTCTGTTTATGGTAAACTTGGATTTGAAAACGGTAATCTTTACGATAGATTAGCTGTACTTAAAACTACTATTAATGGGCAGTTAATGATGCTAATGTTGGTTGAGGAATTAGAGTTACACAATATTCATGTATTAAGTGCTAATACAGATGGTATTGTTATTAAACTTTATAAACGAGATATTGATGTTTATAATCGTATTAAAGATGATTGGGAACAAACTACTAAACTTAAGTTTGATACTGATTATTATCATTGTCTTGTTAGTAGAGATATAAATAATTATCTTAGCCAATTTAGAGTTATTAAAAATGGTGTTCATAAACTTAAACTTGAATCTAAAGGCGCTCTTAATCCTATGATGTATTCTTTAGATTTAACTAAAGGTTATTCTATGCCTATTGTTGCTCAAGCTATTGAAAACTATTTTCTTAAGAATAAACCTGTAATGGATACTCTTCAAGAAGCTACTAATATTCTTGACTTTTGTCTTACTCAAAATGTAGGTAAACAATTTCATGTAGAAGAAACTAAAATTGAAAATGGACAAGTTACTCATGTTGTTTGTCAAAGATATGTTAGGTTTTATGTTTCTAATAGAGGCTATATTATTGAAAAAGTTCATAATGAAAATGGTTCTCGTAGTAGAATGGCAGCTGGTTCTGTTGTAACAGTTATTAATAGTCTTGATGATAAAGATATTTCTCTTAGAGATATTAATTTTAAATTTTATTATCAAGAAGCTATGAAGATTATTAATCCTATCAAACTTAAGATTTCTCCTAAAGGTAAAGGTAAAAGTAAAATTAAAAAATATAGTGGTATGTATAATCCTATTTTTAATGAAGATGATTTTGGATGAGAAATATAGTTGAAGAAACTTATGATAAACTAATTAATAAATGGGGTTCTAAAGAATATAAAGGTATTGGAACTATTAATTGTATTCCGCCTGTTGATTATTGTGAAATTATAAGTAGAATTATTAGTCTTATGAGAAATAAGAATGATAATATTAAAATACTTATTGTTACAGATAATTGGAAAAGAAGAACTGAAATTGTTAATGGTCTTAAAAATCATAATATAAATATAGATACTATTAATATTCTTACTCATACTTATGTTAATAGTAGATATAATTATAGTTATGATATTTCTATTGTTGTTGGAGTTAATGAATGGAATCTTTCTTGTAATACAGTTTTTAATCATGCTAGATTTAAACTTATGATTATAACTAAAGATACTATTGATACTGCCAAGCTAAAAGAAATTTATACTAATATTCCTCCTATTAATGATAATATAAGTTCTAGTGGTATTAATGCTATGCGGGCTTTACTCCCCGTAGAGGAACACAGAGAGCCAATTTTGTTTGTTAATCAAGATGATATTACTAATTATGATAAATATACTGAATTTATTACTCAGACTATTCAAGTATTTGGTAATCTTGATAATATTAAATGTGCTCGAAATGGTACTCAAGATGGACGTAGTGCTGTTCAATATATTACAGAAATAGCTGAATATAATGGATGGAGTGCTGATATGGATATGACTAATCCTTTTAGTAAACAAATTGATGAATGTTATAATCCTCTTGTTCTTGCTGAACGAGTTAAGACTTTTTATAATATCGTTCGTGAACGTATGCTTATATGTTCTGATAATGTTTGTAAGCTAGAAAGAATAGTTGAAATTATTAAAGATAATCCTGATAAACGATTTCTTATTATTAGTAAGAGAGGTGAATATGCTGCTACTGTAACTAAATATATTAATGATAAATTAGGTGAAATTTGTGGTGATTATCATGATAAAATTGAGGATAAAGTTCTAGTTGATAGTAATGGTATTCCTGTTTTGTACAAGTCTGGAAGCAAGAAAGGGATTGCTCGTATAATCAAATCTAAGGCTATTTCCACGCTGAATTTAAAGGCTTTTAATGATGGCTTATTAAGAGTATTATCTATAAAAAATAATTCAACTGACAGCCTAGAAACAAGCGTAGACGAATGGATTTTAACCTCACCTTTATGTGATACCATAGATGAACTTATTTATCGTTATAATAATGTTAATTGTAGTCAATCAAAACTTAAAGTACATAAACTTTATATAGCTGGTACTATTGAGGAAGCAAGTTTAAAAAAGGAAAAGGTATCAGTTAACCATGAAGTTATACAGAATGCTAATTCTGATATTAGTGCTCAAAATTTTGATGATATTGTTTGCTAGTATAAATATAATAGTTACATTTGTTGTGTAATCAAAATCGCTCTTTGATAGAATGGACGAAGATAAAGAAGTTAAAGTTAATGATACTGCTGTTGCTGTTAGTAATAGTGGTATTGAAAAACAACATGGTGTTCAACATTCTGTTGCTCCATATCAGCTTAATTATATGAGTGAAGCTGAAATTGCAAGTCTTGAAGTATTTATCAAACGTGTTATGCGTAGTGATAAATGTGGTATTAAGTCTGTTGAAGATGGTCTTGCTATTGCAATGAGAGCTAAAGACCTTAGACTTCCATTTTCTACTTGCATTGAACATATTCATGTAGTTCAAGGTAAAACAGGTGTTGATGTTCACATTATTAAGGCATTACTTGTCAAAGGCAGCGTGAGTTGGGAAAAAGTAGATAATTATCGCGCTCTGTACGAATATACAGATGGCTTTAATGCTTATGATGAAGATAAACTTCCATCTGACTGTATTAAGTGTCTTACTCCCAAAGAGGCACAAACTAAAAATGCAGAAGATAAAGACCATGAACATATATATGTTTATCCTGTTAAATATTATAAAGATTATAATGGTAATGTATATAAAGAATATCAACTTAATGGTAAGTTTGAAATAGCTACTAATACTGCTGAAGCTAAACAAATTGCTTCTACTGGTAAAGTTCCTGTTTATAGAATACCTGCTGTTCCTATTGATTATATTACTAGTTATCGTTTTTATCGTAAAATTGGAGAACGTAATATGGTTGCTACTGGTGAGTTTACTTATAAAGATGCTATTGTTGCTGGATGTTTTGAAAAAGATACTTATAAGAAATATCCTAAAATAATGATAAGTCATAGAGCATTTGTTTATGGTGCTCGTGAAATTGCTAATGATTTAATTATGGGCTGTCTTAGTACAGAAGAATTAAAGACTATGCAAGGTATTGATTTGAGTAATGAAGATATTATTGATATTACTGAAATTCAATAACATAAACAAATTAGAGAAATTATTATTAAACAAAACAGTCGTATGACTGATATTATTCACTTTTTAAATAATTATAATTATGAAAGACTTTAAGAAAGGTTTGAGTTTTGGTATGGGTATTGTTAATGCTGGTCAAAGAGCAGTTAGTGAAGAACCTGAATTGGTAGTTGTTTCTACTCCCGGTAGTTTCCGTATGACTGCCCAAGTTTCTAAAGCTCTCGGCATTGCTCATGGTGAATATGTAATGTTCATTAATAACTGTGCAAATATTGATAATGCTATTATCAATAAAGTACCCGAAGTTGTTGCTTTCTGTGAAGAACAAGGTTTGGATATTGAATCCCCCGAAGCTGCTATGGCTGTTCATGCTGAATTTGATATTTGGGCTTTGGCTAAAGGTATTGCTGAATTAGACAAGAATGGTAATCCTTGTACTACTCGTGTTCGTATGACTAAGAATGATAAGATTAAGTATGTTAATACTTATTTCCAAGAAACTCTTGAAGGTGCTTTATCTTCTTCTAATGAAGAACTTAAAGCTGCTCTTAGTCGTGAAGGTATTACCGAAGATGAACAGAAAGAACTTTTGGTTAGCTGTATTCAAGGTGATGAAGTTGTTAAAGTTAAAGGTTCTAAATGTGCTAATACTGCTGCTTTGTCTGGTATTGGTGTAACTCTTAACTTTACTGATTCTAATGTTTGGAAACAGTTAAAATCTAATATGACTGATGAAGAAGCTACTTCTAAAAATCGTGTTTATACAGTAGATATTGATAACTTGCAAGAAGCTGTTGTTAATAACGGTCATAAAGATATTGTTGTTAAGATTGCAATGCTTACCGAATATAAAGATGAAGAACCTATTCGTATCGGTAAGAAAGCTGAAAAAGAAGAAACTGCTGAATAATCAAATCTTCGTCCTAGAAATATAGTATCTTGAACATAGAGCTGCATTGTTAGTATTGCTAATAGTGCAGCTCTTATTTTATCTAATAATTCTTTTAATTACTTTAATTATGTCGACAAAAAAAGAAATTAAGAATGAAGCTACTGTTGTAGCAAGTGCTGAACAAACTGCTAATGCAGAAGTACAAACTCCTAAAAAACGTAGAGGTAGAGGTATTAATAACGATTTACGTGATGTAACTCGTAAAAAGTTTGATGAACGTACTGATTGTAATAAAGCTAATGGCTTGTTTATTGGTCATCTTGAAGATGTTAAAGTTGATTGGGCTACACTGAAAGATGATGTTCAAGGTATGCCTTCATTTGCTGGTATGAGTATTCCTTATCTTACATTTACTTTTGCTAGTAATCATGAAAATATCAATGAACGTCGTTATGTAACTCAACGTCTTCTTCCTGCTGAAAGTAATGTTGAAACTATTCCCGGTGGTAAAGGTGCTTGGAAAGTTGATAATATTTTCCGCTTTACGAAACATGTATATAATGTATTTGTTCTTAAAGGTCGTGATTTAACAGAAGAAGAAATTGATGCTCTTACTTTACCTTTTGAAGATTTTGATGAAAATATGCAGTATGTACCTGTTGAAGCTGAAGAAGTTATAGCTGGTTATAAGACTGTGTTTGAAAATTATGTTAAGTTACTTAACAATAATGGTAAGCCTGTTTATAATGATGATAAAGGTAAGCCTATTACTATTTGGATGAAGCTTCTTCGTTTCGTTAAGAATGATGGTAAATGGCGTGCTGTTGTTGGAAGTAAATCTTCATTTGGTGATTTAGGATTTCCTACATTTATCAATGATGGAGTTATTGAACTTTATAAAGAACAATCTGCTCCTAGTTTGCATATTGACCCTTATAAAGAAAGTATTGTTTATCAGAAATCTGCCGAACAAGCTAAACAGCCGAATGTTGCTATGCCTGGTATAGGTGTAATGCCTGGTGTTCAAACTGCTGCTCCTATGAATCCTGTTGGTGGATTTAATGGAGGTGGAGATTTTAGTCCATTTGGCGGTGGTAATGATGCTGCTGGTGCTTTTGTTAATCCAACAGAAGATTTACCATTTTAAAAAATTAAAGTTAGTTAAATAGTTGTATGTAAGAGGATTGGGTACTATTTTAGTGCCTAATCCTCTTTTTTTATATGTTCACGATAAAGGTCAAATTAGAAATATTATGAAAAGAAATATTAATAATACTATTTTAACTAAAGATTATATTTTCTCTAAAGTTAGTCAAGTAACTATTTTTAGTGCTTATACTGGAATTAGTGTTGAAGATATACAACATTGTATAGATACAGGAGAATTTATATCTAGTCCTTTTCGTGAAGATACTCATCCTAGTTTTGGTTTTAGATATGATAATAGGAATAAACTTAAAGGAAGAGATTTTGCTGGATATTGGTGGGGAGATTGTATAGATGCTGCTGCAACTGTACTTTCTGAAATTGTTCATAAGCAAATTGATATTTCTATTAAAAGTCAATTTCTATTTGTTCTTAAACATATTGCTTATACTTTTAGAAATATTATTTATGGACAAGATAAAGATGAAAACAACGATTATAATATTGCTAGGGCTATTAGTAATGTACGTAATCATAAACCTATTATTGAACTTGTTACTCGTCCGTGGAATAATTTAGATGCTAAATATTGGGGACAATTTGGTGTTAATCTTAATTTTCTTAATACTCATTTTGTTTATCCTGTTGACCAATTTTATATTAATCGTTCTACTAATCCTATTCCTAAATATTTTTACGATAAAGATAAAACGGATTTATGTTATGGATATGTTCTTGGACAAGATAAAAGAGGAATAGTTAATGTTAAACTGTATTTTCCAAATAGGAATAAGAAAACTGAAGTTAAGTTTATAACTAATAGTAATACTATTGAAGGAGTTATTAATCTTGAATTAGATAATTATGACGTTATTATTATAACTAAATCTACTAAAGATAGATTAAGTCTTGAATGTTATCTAAAGAGTATTAATCATTCCATCCTCTACGGGGGGTCTACCCTTGAGTCTAAGGCTATTGGTGTTGTGAATATTCCACATGAAACTTATAAACTTCGTCAAATTGAATATGATTGGCTTCGTAGTAAACTTAATCGAAATGGTTTTCTTATTAGTCTTATGGATAATGATAGAACTGGTCTTATGGAAGCTATAATTCTTAAGAATGATTATGATATTATACCTATTATTATTCCTAAAGAACTTGGTGTTAAAGATTTTGCGGAATTGAGAAGTAGTTATTCTATAAATGTTATTAATGAATTAACTCAACAAGTTGTTAAATATATAGAAGATAATTATGGAGAAGAAACTGAATTTACTTGGGATACGGAAGAAAGTAATACTTTGCCATACTAAAAGTCTAGCTGGTGTTACATATACTGTTATGCGTCCAATTATTGAAGAAGATGAACAAAATCTTGATAAATGGGAATATCTTAATATAGATAATAAACGTATTGATAAAAAAGATATTTATTGTTATGGAGAAATTAATCTATCTTCTAATGATGACGTTGAATATATCAAAAAGTTTAGCTTACTTGATACTGATAATGGTGGAACTATTCATAGTAATTTTAATTATCAAGAAGGTTATGCTCTTATTGAAGGAATAGCTAAAACTTATCCTACATTTGATATTATTGAATGGTTTAAATATAATCATTGTCTTATAGGTAGACCAGCTCGTATTATTATTTATAAATGTAAGAAAGAAAATCTATGATAATAAAAGGATATAAAGAAAAGCTAGATGATAGAGATATTAGATATATTAATTATGTTATTGATAAATCTACAATGGCTGATGCAATTGAATCTTATATTAAAGATTTAGATTGTACTACTATTTATCCTGATGGTTCTCGTCCTAGACAAACTATTAATTATGGTTATCGTATTACTCTTTCTAGTATTGAATATATTCTTGATAAACTTTATCTTGTTCTAGAACATCATCCAGAAAAAGCTCAAAGTTATATTGATTATCGTAATAGTATTATTAAAAGAATTATTGATATACATGAAAAAAATCTTGATTTCGAGAGAAGAAACCCAGTACGATATTATAGTAAAGAACCAAGGAAACGCACTAGAAGTGCTAGCAGAGTTAATCAATCAAAAGATGTCTTTACAGGTAAACCCATTGATGCTAGCACCGGTATTGCAAAGGCTATTAAGCCTAAAAAGGAAACGATTGCTCAGCGTAAAGCTAAACTTCTAGGTGGTAAAGCTGTTAGTTTTGCATTTAATGGTTTAAAAATAAGTGAACATAATGAATAAACTTTATCGTAGAAATAATAATGGTGCGCCTACTGTTTGGTGGGCTGAACTTGACAGTGGTACTAATAGTATCACTGTTTTTTATGGTCTTGTTCGAGGTAATATTCGTAAAGAAGTTTATGCTGTTACTCAAAAAGATGGTCAAAAAGAACTTGAAAGTAGATATAATGATAAGATTAAACAAGGATATATATATCTTAATGAACTTTGTGATATGCAGGGTTTACCCCCCGTGGAGGATGGAGATAATGATACTCTATTTAATTTTCTAAATACTTATCTACCTAAAGACCTTAGTAATGGAAACAGTAATCTTCTACTTCCAATGCTTGCTAAAACGTATAATGGTAATGTTTGGAAAAAAGTCAGTTGTATGTATGGTCAGTATAAGATTAATGGTCTTCGTTGTATTGTTACTGCTTATACTCAAAATGATATGTTTAAACCTGTTAGGCTTCGTTTCCAAAGTCGTGAAGGTCTTACTTGGCATACTCTTGGCTATCTTGAAGATTATCTGCTTGCTACTATTAATACAAATATTATCGACGATATGATTAATGGATTTGCAGCACTTGATGGTGAAGTTTATCTTCCCGGTTATACTGTTAATCAAATTAATCATTTTGTTAAAGATGCTAATTGTGTTGAAAATAAACTTCTTCAGTTTTGGTGTTATGATATTATGATGGAAGGTAACCAAGCTAATAGAAATATATATCGTTATCATATTAAAAAGCCTACTTCTTTTAATAGTATTAAAGAACACTATAATAATAAAGAACGATTGATTATTCTTCCTAATATATATATTGATAATGATGATAAAGCTATTAAAGCTAGAAATGAATTTATTAATCTAGGTTTTGAAGGTCTTATACTTCGTAATACCGAAACTGATTATCAATATGGTAGACGTAGAGCTAATTATATGGAGAAGTTTAAAGATGCTGCTGAGGGAGATTTTATAATTCTTGATATTTATAAAGAAAAGAAACGTGATTTACCTATTCTTCTTTGTAAAAATGATATTAATAATGAAAAGTTTGAAACTCGTTTAAGCACTAGTCATATCGTTCAACAGGAAGTTTTATTCGATTCTCAATCTTATATTGGTAGAACTGTTCATATAGAATATGGTGAACGAAGTGGCGTTAGCAGAGTTCCATTTCATATTAAAACTGTTGTTATAAATGGAGATACTAGATTATAATGTAATTAAGAATAATAATTTTGATAGAACTAAATCTTATTTTAGTTGTTATTATAATTCTATTGTTTTATTTACTGATTATGATGCTAAAAGTTATAATTTTGCTGTTAGATATAATGATACAACTAAAAGTAATGAACTTTATGTGATTTTGTATAATGATAATAGAATTAATAATAGTATTCCTATTGTTCGAGATGCTAATACTGGATTTAAATTATATATTCCTAATAAAGTTATTAGACTTCTCGATACAAGACTACGTAATTCTTTTGTTATGTCTAAAGATGATTTTAATATTAATGTTAAGTTTGTAGAAGAACGTAATAGTTTTTGTATTATTTATTATATAGATATTGATTAAGGTGAAGCCTAGTACATAATATGGTGTGCTAGGCTTTTCTGTTTGTCAGAGGTCTAAAACTATGTAGAACACGTTCGTAGATATGATTCTTTTTGCCTGTATTCAATTTTATATATCTAAATGATTAATCTATCACGATAAGATTTGCGTGTCATGTTGAGCCTTAAAATGCGTCATTCTCACTATGACATTTAACATTAAATTCAGCATCATCATTACTAGTAAATTCCTATTATATTTTTATATTTGTCTTGATAAACAAAAACAAATTATTATGAGTATTAATAAAGTTACTATTGTTGGTATTAAAGGATTTAAAGGAAGTGGTAAAGATACAGTTGCTTCTATGATTAGTTATATCCTTCATGATGGTATTATGAAAGCTAATTATAATACTTGGCTTCTTTATCATAAAAATGGGTTTGTTGAAAATGATGAAATAATTATTCATTTTGCTGATAAACTTAAAGATGATATATCTGAATTTTGTGGTGTTGACCGTAAGCTTCTTGATAGACAAGATATTAAAGAAGAAAATTATTATAATTTTAAAACTGGTATTGTTTCTACTAATATTAAAGAAGCTACTTATGTTGTGGATAAATGGAATGATGCTATATTAAAATATAATAACTTATCCTCATATCTTGTTTTATATAATAATAATGTTAGTATTAAAATTAGAGTTCTTCTTCAATATTATGGTACTAACATTATTAGAAATCATTTTTGGAAAGAAGCTTTTATTCGTTATACTATGAATAAAGCATTTGATATAAAAAATAGTAAAGGACAATGTATTATAGCTGATGCTAGATTTGATAATGATGAATGTAAAGCTATCAGAGATTGTGGAGGGATGATAATTAGAGTAGATAGAAAATCTAATAATGATAATCATGACAGTCACGAAAGTGAACAAATAACAATTAATAAAGATGATTATGTTATTGATAATACTGGTACTCTTGTTGGTCTTTTCTATAAAGTTCTTAAATTTGTAACTGATTATATGGTATGAAATTACATCCTATTTTTGGTATAAATGCTCTTGCTAGAGTTTGTATATGTTGTGGTAAAGTTATTGGTTATACTCCACTTGGAAATTCTGTTGAAGAAGATGCTAGTAAGAGTAAACAAATAGCTGAGGCTATTGTATGTAAAGAATGTATAGATAAGCTTGATAGTGAAACTTGCTTTATAGCTTGTGACATGGATAAAGATAATTATATAACTGCCACTTATGATACTTTATGGATTAGAAATAAAGGTCTTAAAGAGTTTTTTAAAGAGCTTGATTCTATACAACCTATTAATATTATACCTAAAGAACATTTTTATAGTATGTTTGGAAATGTAGTTAAAGATTTTTATAATAATCAAGAAGATGAAAATAATTGAACCTAAAGTTGAACTTTGGCAACAAGGAGATGATGCTAAAGCTCATGTTGCTAGATGCGCAAGAGTTTGTTATGGTAGAACAAGTGGTAATGATGAAGCTACTATTAAACGACTTATTAATGATGAACATTGGAGTATGTTTCGTCATGGAACTTATTATATAATAGCTAATGATAGTGATAAAACTTTAGAAACTATTGTTATTAATTATGCTAATACTATTGGTTTTAATTATCATTATGAAAAACATGTTTATTATATAACTGTTAATGGTAATTGGGTTTTAGACCATAAAACACAATTTGGTTATCTATCTAAATATATTGTTCCTATTGAAGATTTTCGTAATACTGAAATTGGATTTAATATGATGAGATATACTTTTTGTGTTGATACACAAATTAGTACTTCTCGTGAATTAAATCGTGTTAGTCCTAATAATATTGCTGAAAAATCAACTCGTTATGTTTATGAAGATGGAACGATTTGTAGACCTCATTGGATGAGTGATGAAATTGCTACACATTTTAATGAAGAGCCTTTATTTGCTGATTGGATTGATGATAATATAGAACATCAAAAAGCATATCATTATATTAGTTCTTGTAATGATAGTTTTTTTAATTATAAAGCTCTTATTGATGAATTTGGTATGCATCGTCAAGATGCTCGTGGTGTTCTTCCTCTTGATACTGCTACTAGATGTATTTATACATATTCCACAAAAGAATGGTTTGATATAATTAAGAAACGTGTGTATCATACCACAGGTAAAGCGCATCCTAATGCTACTATTATATGTAAACTTATAGAACAAGAATTAAATGGACTTGGATATGAAGTTAAAATTTAA
>OGOW01001312.1_pt1 | contig 23484 bp, 20 predicted proteins | sample 1552781 | NCBI WGS metagenome assembly OGOW01 (sample SAMEA2580145, study PRJEB22360) | human gut metagenome | biome: human gut; feature: human-associated habitat; material: faeces | place: Denmark | collected 2008/2010
TCCGCCCGCCTGAACAATCTCTGAATCTTTCTCTCTGTAGGTGCATTTCCCTTCTGTACCTCTGCACCACAGGTTTCAATGGAGGTTTCCGTATGTACCTTGGAGGAACCGGTTGCGCCGCCACAGCCGTCACGGCCTGTTCTGCCGCCCAGAAGGATAATGATATCTCCGGGGTCAGAGGTTTCTCTGATAACATTCTTTCTGGGTGCCGCACCCATTACCGCACCGATTTCCATACGCTTTGCCACGTAATCCGGGTGATAGATTTCCTTTACAAAGCCCGTTGCCAGACCAATCTGGTTGCCGTAGGAGGAATATCCTGCCGCCGCACCGCGGACCAGCTTCTTCTGAGAAAGCTTTCCCTTTAAGGTTTCGGAAACAGGTACCGTAGGGTCTGCCGCACCCGTTACACGCATTGCCTGATAAACATAGCCTCTGCCGGAGAGCGGGTCACGGATGGCTCCGCCAAGACAGGTTGCCGCGCCACCGAAGGGTTCAATTTCCGTAGGGTGGTTATGGGTTTCATTTTTAAAGAATACAAGCCACTCCTCTGTTTCCTTATAGGTTCCGTAATCCATCTCCACAGGAACCACAACAGAGCAGGCATTGATTTCATCGGACTCTTCCATATCGTCCAGTTTGCCGTCTTTTTTCAGCTTTCTCATTGCCATCAAAGCCAGATCCATCAGGCAGACGAACTTATCTTTTCTTCCTGCAAAAATCTCTTCTCTGGTATCCAGATAACTCTGGTAGGTGGTTTCGATGGGAGAACGATAATAACCCTCCCCAAACTCCACATTTGTCAGCTCTGTGGAGAAGGTGGTATGACGGCAGTGGTCAGACCAGTAGGTATCTAACACACGGATCTCCGTCATGGACGGATCGCGTTTTTCATCGTTCTTAAAATAATTCTGGATATGTAAAAAGTCTTTGAATGTCATCGCAAGATTCAATGAATCGTATAACTCTTTTAACTTAGCCTCCGGCGTATCACGAAAACCGTCAAAGATCTTAACATCCTCCGGCTCCGGGAAACTCTGCACTAAAGTCTCAGGTTTCTCTAAGCCTGTCTCTCTGGAATCGACCGGGTTGATGCAGTGTTTTTTGATCGCTGCAAATTCTTCGTCACTGATCGTTCCCTCGATCGCATAAGTCACTGCAGTGCGGATGATCGGCTCTTCCTCTTCATTTAATAATTTCACGCACTGTTCTGCAGAATCTGCTCTCTGGTCAAACTGTCCCGGTAAGAACTCTACGGAAAATGTTCTTGCTCCGTTTAAATCAAACTCTTCCTCATAAATATCGTCTACCGGCGGTTCGGAAAAAACGGTTACTAAGGCTTTTTTATAAGTTTCCCCGGAAATATTTTCAATATCATAACGGATCAGCTCGCGCACCTTCGTCACACCACTGATTCCAAGATAACTTCTGATTTCAGACTGCAATTCTTTTGCCCGGACTGCATATTCCGGTTTCTTCTCAACAAATACGCGCTTTACGCTCATAGTCTCTCCTCCTGGAAAACGGCTTTGTCAGATGGTTTTCATTTTGCCTTAATCATAGCACAGGTTTGTGTGATTAGTAAAGTTAATATATTTAATTTATTTTATTATTTATTCTTATAAATTATATCTTTAGGTTTCCGCAGGACCTGCCGAGATCCGTAAAAGGGTCATGCCCTGATCTGAATTTTCATTTCCTGGTGTCAGAACTATTTCCACACCATACAGCCTTCAAAGCTTTCTATCTGCTGAATCTTAACTCTGTAAGCTCTGGTTGATCTTGCTCATGCTGAGCGCGTCCATAGTCACCTTCATGATCTCCCGGACCTCATCCTCGGTCATCTTCATGCGCTCCGCGAGCTCGGAAAGCTTTGCCTCCCGTCCAAGCTCCTCCGCCATGGATTTCGATACCTCCTGAAGGACATTGACGCGGGCCAACATTTCCTCCTCGATATCCGCTTCCTTCTTCTGATCGTTGATGATCTCCTCCATACGGACACGGATCCGGCTCTCCAGAAGTTTTTCAAAACTGCCCTCGAATCCTTCATCCGCCAGCATCATGAGCTCCAGACTGGCTTCCTGGATCAGATCCGCCATCGGGACGCCCTTATTGATATAATCCTGAACAAAAAACAGCGCATTTTTCAGATTACCCTCGATCAGACGCTCCCTCGCCGCCTTATTCCCGTTCCGGATCTCGCCGAGAAGCTTTTCGTTCTCCGCCTCACTGCAAGGTGGAATCGCCGCGATCTCCTCCATATATACGCGGTAGATATCCTCCACACTTAAATCATCCTCGGAGTTGTTGAACTCGTCGTCGATCTTCGCATTCTCATTCTCATTTTCATTCTCATATCTCATTTTTTCTGCCATATTTTTTTATGATCCTCTCCGGTAACTGTTCTGTCCCTTCACAATTACCCTCTCTCAACTTATTTTTCATGTCATTTTTGCGGGAGATCCAGAGACCATTTTCTCCTGTTTTATTCATTCTAACAGGATTTCCCGGATCAGCCATCTTTCCGTAATCATACCATATTTTCCAACCGGCTTCCAGACAAAACCACACTTTCTTGTTTTTTCCTCTTTTCAAATCCCGGTTCCTGTGATAAAATAGCCTTGTTTCATTAGGAGGGCTAATAATGGATATTAACTATGAATTATATAAAGTGTTTTATTATGTGGCAACATCCTTAAGTTTTTCCGAGGCAAGCAAGCAGCTTTTTATTTCCCAGTCCGCGGTCAGCCAGTCGATCAAAACGCTTGAGAAAAAGTTAGACCAGCCGCTTTTCATCCGCAGCACGAAAAAAGTACAGCTCACTCCTGCCGGAAAAGTATTATTAAAACACATCGAACCGGCAATGAACCTGATTCAGCGCGGTGAAAGCCAGCTTTTAGACTCCGGCAGTCTCGGACTCGGTCAGCTTCACATCGGTGCAAGCGACACCATCTGCCGTTACTTTTTAGTACCTTATTTAAAACAGTTCCACAAAAAGTTCCCAAACGTGCCGATCAAGGTGACGAACGCGACATCCCTTAGCTGCGTGGATCTCCTCGATCAGGGAAAAGTCGATCTGATCGTGACCAACTTTCCGAACTCGAACCTGAATCACTCCTACATTCAGAAGACCGTCTGCAATTTTACCGACGTATTCATTGCAAACCCGGCATATTTTAACCTGAAACAGCAGGAGATCCCGTTTGAGGAACTGAAACAGTACCCAATCCTCATGCTCGACCGCAAAAGTACGACGAGCCAGTTCCTGCACAACCTGTTTTTACAGCATCAGCTTGAGCTGATCCCGCAGATCGAACTTAGCAGTAACGACCTTCTGATCGACCTTGCGCGCATCGGTCTTGGTATCGCATTTATACCGGATTACTGTTTAAGCCGGGAATCCAAAGATCTGTTTATCGTAAAAACAAAGGAAAAACTGCCATCGAGACAGATGGTCGCAGCCATCAACCCGACGCTCCCGGTTTCACAGTCCACCGAGGAATTCTTAAAACTGCTGCCTACGATCTGACACAGACTTAAGAACGGTTCCAGAATTCTTCTAAATACTTTTCCACCGTATCTATCCTGCATACCGTCTGCCTTTCCCATTCTCTTGGGAACAGCGCACGGTATTCACTCTGCAGGAAACGCTCATCTAAAAGTTCTATGACTCCGACATCCTCCACCGTCCGTATCACTCTTCCTGCCGCCTGTAACACCTTGTTCATTCCCGGATACCGGTAGGCATAATCAAATCCGGCACCAAGCCGTTTTTCAAAATATCCCATCAGGATCTCCCGCTCATTGCTGATCTGCGGCAGTCCCGTGCCGACGACAATCGCACCGATCAGCTGTTCATTTTTCAGGTCGATCCCTTCCCCGAAAATACCGCCCATCACACAAAATGCAGCCAGCGATCCTTTCCGCTCTCCCGATAATTCTTCCGAAAATGCCTGTAAAAAAGACTCTCTTTCTTCTTCTTTCATCCCAGGCTGCTGAATCAACGTTTCCGTTTCACAGGATGGATCTGACTGGCATTTTTCCAGAAAGACATCGCAGACCTGCTCCATCATTTTGTAGGATGGAAAAAACACCATATAATTTCCTTTTTTTGCATCTGTCGTCTTTTTTACATAGGAAGCGATCCGCTCAAACTCCCCTGCACTTCGTCTGGTATACTTGCTGCTCACATCATTTCCGAGCAGCAGCAATTTCTGTTCTTCCCGGAATGCCGTCTTTGCGTAAACTGCATAATTATCCGTTTCAGTCGAGAGCAGGCTCTTATAATAGCCCACCGGAAGCAGCGTCGCGGAAAAGAAAATAGTTGCATTCCCTTTGTTAATACGCTCCTGCAGGTTTTTCGACGGATCCACACAGTATAATTTGAGTTTAAAGCGTCCATCCTGCTCGTGTTCCGCATAAACGACATAGTGGTCATCCAGCAGTTCATAAATATTCAAAAAATTGCGCAGATTCAGATAAAACTCACTTAAATCTTTCCGCTCCGGGAACTCCGGTGCTTTCTGTAAAAATTCATCGAGATCCGACGCCACGTTCATTAACTCAAACGCAAAATTTCCAATTGATTCATAAATCACATATTTCTCACACTCACGCTTATAGGAGAGCAGTACGCGGTTACATTTTTCCAGTTCCCGCATCAGTTTTGCCTGACCATATTTCTTTAAAATCTTCTTTGCCAAAAGAAAATCTTCCTTATATATAATGGCACTGTACATCTCCCGGCTCCGCTCGACCAGATTGTGCGCCTCATCCACCAGAAAAATGTAATCTCCTGTGGTACCATCCGCAAAAAAACGTTTCAGATAGACATTCGGGTCAAATACATAATTGTAATCACAGATGATATCATCCACCCATGTCGCCGTATCCAGACACATTTCAAACGGACAGACATTGTATTCCTTCGCCTGTTCTAAGATCACCTCTCTCGTGATCATATCTTCCTTTTGCAGCAACGAAAAAACTGCATCGTTGACCCTGTCGTAATGCCCTTTTGCGTATGGACAGTTGACAGGATTGCACTCCATCTCCTCACACAGGCACAGCTTTTCTTTTGCCGTGATTGTAAGCACTTTTGCCTGATATCCGTTTTTACGCAGAAGTTCAAATGCTTCCCGCGCCACCGTCCCTGTGATCGTCTTTGCCGTCAGATAAAAGATCTTGTCCGCTAAATCCTCCCCAACCGCCTTGACCGCCGGAAACACGGTCGATATTGTCTTTCCTGCTCCGGTCGGCGCCTGGATAAAAAGATTCTTCTTTCTGCTGATCGTGCGGTACACACCGGCTGCTAATTCCTTCTGCCCTTCCCGGTAGGAAAATGGAAACTGCAGCGGTTTGATGGATGCCTGACGCAGTTTTTTCCATGCGAACTGAAAATCAGCCCATTTTTTGTACTCGGTGATCAGCTTCTCAAACCAGACCGCAAGTTCCTCAAACGTGTAATCATAATGAAAATACCGGATATCTTCGGTATCTAAATTACAGTACGTCATCTGCACTGAAATAGTGGCAAGATCATGCTGCAGGGCATAGATATAGGCATAACACATCGCCTGTGCACGGTGTACACCGACCGCATCGTCTAACAGATCAAGTTTCATGTACATGCCCTTAATCTCGTCGATCGTGACTTTGCAGTCTTCTGGCATCGTCATGTGATTAAAATTATCCGCAAATGTGATCTCTTCCTCCGCGCTCTCGATCAGAATCCCGTCCGCACGTCCCTCGATCACAAGCTGGTACTCGTCTTCCTCGATTGCAATTTTCAGTGGAACCTCCGCATGGTAATTGCTGCCCATCCGCTTCTGGATCTTTCTGTGGATCCTTCCCCCGGCAAGCATCGCCTCCACAGAAGCACCGCGTCCATGGCGGTTGTCGATATCGCCCTCCCGCAGGATAAATTCGACCAGATCACGGACCGATATTTTTATGACACCTTTTTCGTTCTTTTCAATCTTTTTGCTCATATATGGATTATAGCACAAAAAAGACTGATTCCACATACCTTTCCAGATATATAAATCAGTCTTTTCATCTATCCCTTTATCTTCTGTTATACATCGTCCCATAAATCATGATCTATGGGCAGCATCTCTGCTTCAGGCTATTGCATATTTTCCAACAACCTGTTCAAAACGTGCATCCTTTTCGCCATACTTGATCGTAAGTTCCTTGCAAACACCTAAATAAAGCATTCCAAGCAAAGATTTTGCATCAATGACTGCTCTGCTGTAACATACATCAATTTCAAAATCACATTTTCCGGCAGCATTCACAAAATCCTTTACTTCCTCTGTGTCAGATAATTTGATTTTTCTTTCAATCATTCGACTCATTCCTTCCTACATCGAAAACAAAAAACATTATTTTTTCTTATCAGTTTGCTGATTATTGCACATTTTTTTTCATTTGTCAATTTATGAAAAATCCCTGATATTCCTTGATTTATCAGCAAAATGACAATATTGGATTTTATTTCGACACGGTATGACAAATTTTTAACATGTATTTTTCTCTCTTGTAAAAAATGCATATTTATACTTGTGCAAAAATACATGATTTACCCTTTTTTTTACCTTTATTTTTAAATTCTTCACAATTTTTTTCAATCGGTTGCGCATCCATATTTTTCCATAGATCATTAGAAAATCCTTCTTATCGCCAGAATTTCGCGGTAGGTGACAGGCGACGTGTACTTGATGCCGGTACTTGGAGAACTTGCATGAAGCAGCGTATTATTTCCTGCATAAATTCCCACATGTCCGCTGTAACATACGATATCTCCAGGCTGTATCGCGTCTAAGCTGACACCATATCCAACACTGCGCAGTGCACTTGAAGAATGGGGCAGACTGATTCCAAACGCCTGATATACGCTCATCACAAATCCGGAACAGTCCGCTCCGTTTGTCAGGCTGCTGCCACCATAAACATAGGGATTTCCCACAAACTGAGCTGCATAGTTCACGACTGCCTGTCCATTGGAAACTGTTTGCGGTTTCGCTGTTGTATTACTGCCGAATGAACTGCTGCTTTGCCCCTGACTGCTTCCCTGTACTTTGTCATTTTTTTGTTGCGTCTGTTGCGCATTTTGTGTCTTCTGCTGTGTTTTTTCTGCACTCTGCTGCGCGTTTTGTGTCTGCTGCCGTGCCATTGCTTTTGCCGCTTCTTCCTGTGTCTTTCTCGCTGCTTCCGCTGCCTTTCTCTCTTCCTCTTCGCGTGCTTTTCTTGCCGCTTCTGCCGCGGCTGCTGCCGCCTGGCGCTCCGCCTCCTCTCGCTCTAATCTCTCTTTCTCTTCCTCCTTCGACTCTGCCACGCGAAACTCCGTCCGGACCGTCACATAATCTCCCGAAACATATCCTAAGCCTTCCTCCGTCGACACACGGTACCACCCGTACTCATCCAACACATCATAGACGACCACATCCTCGCCCTCCGGCAGCATGGTAAGCACGGATGCCTCAGTTCCCGGTTCGGTACGCACAAACAACGTCGTAGTCGTCACCGTCGCATATCGTGTGCTGACACCCCGCGCCAGATCCTCATCCCCGACCTTTACATATTCCGCTTTCACATAAGCGTTTTCCACCGAACCTGAACTGACCAGATACCATTCCTCTCCTGCCTCATCCAAAACTGTTTCCAACACCGTTGCCGCACTGTTATTGTACAGCTTTCCGAGTGCCTCACTTTCCACGGAAGGTTCCGCGCGTAAATTCACATAATTTAACACGGATGCGATACCGATATCAGCATATTCAGATGTACTCTGCGGTGATTCACGTTCTTCGATGTCTGCTTGGTCATTCCCAGCAGCATCATTGTCTGTATTTTTTTCCTGTACTTCCAGTTTCATGCGTTCTTCATTCAGCGCACACAGATCCCATGCCACATCTTCATACACCACACTTCCATACCCTGCCGCATACACCACGCTGCCATGTCCTGCTGCAATCACTCCTGCCAGTAAAAATGCTACGATCTTGTTTCTTTTTTTCATTATGTAGAAATCCTCCATTTACAGATATTTACTTTTTGTTAAGTAAATATTACATATTTATTTCATTTTGACGTATCTGCATTGTAACAGAGGATGATGTGCGATTCTACAAGTAGATATTTCCAGTTTCTATGGCAGGGGTTATGTGGAAGGGTTCGGGTGTTAAAAAATAAAAACCACCTTTTGACACCCGAACCCTTTCACACAAAAACCCGCGCATCCAAAACGGTATGTTACGTTTTAGATGCGCGGGTTTCAGGTAATATATTAATTTATGTACATTTTATGCAAATGGATTCTCTGTCGGATATGGCAGGGATGCAGGCTGATTGTAGTTAATATCTTCCATCGGAACGCCAAGATATTTGAATACTTCAAACAGTGCTTTTCCGTAATGTCCGAATGCAACCGCTCCGTGATGCGGATAGTTTTTCTCGATCAGTACATGGCGGTAGAATCTTCCCATTTCAGGGATCGCAAATACACCGATGGAACCGAAGGAACGTGTTGCTACCGGAAGTACTTCGCCCTGTGCCACGTATGCGCGGATCTTATTGTCGGATGTAGACTGCAGACGGTAGAATGTGATATCGCCCGGTGCAATGTCTCCCTCTAAAGTACCGTTTGTCACTTCGACCGGAAGGCTTCTTGCCATGATCATCTGGTACTTCATCTCACAGCTTGCAAGTTTCTTAGAGCAGGTATTTCCACAGTGGAATCCCATGAATGTATCAGTATGTTTGTAATCAAATTTTCCTTTGATGGACTCTTCATACATATCTTTCGGTACAGAGTTGTTGATGTCAAGTAAAGTTACTGCATCCTGGCTCACGCAGGTTCCGATGAACTCACTCAGTGTTCCGTAGATATCAACCTCACAGGAAACCGGGATTCCGCGTCCGGTCAGACGGCTGTTTACATAGCATGGTACAAATCCAAACTGTGTCTGGAATGCTGGCCAGCATTTTCCGGCGATGGCTACATATTTGCGGTAACCTCTGTGCTCCTCTACCCAGTCGGTCAGTGTCAGCTCATACTGTGCAAGTTTTGCAAGAATCTCCGGTTTTTTATTTCCGGTGCCAAGCTCTTTTTCCATATCTGCAACAACTTCCGGGATACGCGCATCTCCTGCATGTTTGTTAAATGCCTCAAATAAATCTAACTCAGAGTTCTCCTCAATTTCAACACCAAGGTTGTATAACTGCTGGATCGGAGCATTACATGCAAGGAAGTTTAACGGTCTTGGTCCGAAAGAAATGATCTTTAACTCGGATAATCCAATAACAGTTCTTGCAATCGGCAGGAAATCATGGATCATATCTGCACAGTCTGCTGCGTCACCTACCGGATATTCCGGAATATATGCATGTACATTTCTTAATTTTAAGTTGTAGCTTGCATTTAACATACCACAGTATGCATCACCACGTCCCTGGATCAGGTTGTCCTGTGTTTCCTCTGCTGCTGCAACAAACATCTTCGGTCCCTCGAAATGTTTTGCAAGCAGTGTCTCGGAGATCTCCGGTCCAAAGTTGCCAAGATATACGCAGAGTGCGTTACATCCTGCTTTCTTGATGTCCTCTAATGCCTGTACCATGTGGATCTCGCTCTCCACGATACAGATCGGGCACTCATAGATATCTGCTGCACCGTATTTATCTGTGTAGGCCTTTACCAATGCCTCTCTTCTGTTTACAGATAATGACTCCGGGAAGCAGTCACGGCTGACTGCCACGATACCAACTTTTACTTCTGGAATGTTATTCATTTTGTTTTCCTCCGCTTTCTTTTTTTCTGTACATACTTCATTTTTTCTATAAAAATTTATTCTCTGACATTTAAATTTTTGCCGATGAGTCCGATATGACTTCCCTCCGGCAGCCCGCCCTCGGCATGACCGATCAGCCATTTATTCTTTGCTGTAAGAAGTGCATCCTCCCCGCCGGCGTGTGCCTCATCCAACGGATAATTGGTGCCCTTCGGCAGAATGACTGCCACCTGGAATCCTGCATCGTCCACATGACATGGTGCATAATGCAGTGTGGTCGCATACACCTCCACGGCTGTTCCTGCCGGGATGCGGAATGCTTCCATTTTCGATGTCTCATAGGTAAAATCATCGGTCACATCTGCCTCTGAACCTAATATTAAGACCGCATCGGTTGCCGCAAGATTGATCTCTGAGCTGCGGTGATATTCCACTGCATTTAAAAGCACATTGTGTCCATTACAGTATCCGATCTGAATCGGCAGTTCTCCGTAAAAGACTTTCTCAATCTCCTTTGCCACCGGCAATGCCTCTAATTCTGCGATCGACGGCTCGTAAACTACATCAGATGGAACCGGTGTCTTTTTCATCGCCTCTGTCAATGCTGAAAAATCAATATTCCGGATCACTTTTCCATATTTGCGAAAACGTGCATCCGTAACTTCGTAAATCTGCATGTCCTTTTTCCTCTTTTCCTATCTTCTATTTCATTTGCCCTGCAGGTTTTCTTTCCTGCATAAGCAAATTTTTTCTGGTAGCCGACTGTTACTATTCAAAACAGTCAGGAACAATACCCTTTCCTGTCCGTCAGATGATCTTGTCAAACAGATCTTTGCATGCCGGATAAATATTTTTAAACTGCTGGTAGCGTGCCTCATATTTTGCAGCAAGTTCAGGATCCGGCTCCACCGTATCGACCACTTTTACGATTGCGGCTGCTGCAGATTCCACATCTTTGTACTCACCACATGCAACGGCTGCAAGCATTGCGCCTCCTAAAGATGGTCCCTCTTCCGTCTCAAGCACATCTACTTTGATATTTAATACATTTGCAATGATCTTTTTCCAGAGAGGACTCTTTGCCCCGCCTCCGCAGATCTTTGTGCGCTCGATTGGAATACCAAGTGTTTTTGCCACTTCGAAGGAATCGCGAAGCGCAAATGCAACACCCTCTAATACTGCCTGTGTCATATCCGCTCTTGTCGTATCCATCGTCATGCCAATAAAAGTGGCCCTCGCATTCGGGTTATTGTACGGGGAACGCTCCCCCATCAGATACGGCAGATAGTATACATGGTTTTCGCCAAGTTTTGTGATCGCTTCCTGCTCTTTTTTGTAATCTTTGGTTCCGATGATCTCATCCATCCACCATTTGTTACAGGACGCTGCGGATAACATACATCCCATCAGATGATAAGCTCCATTTGCATCACAGAATGCATGTAGTGCATTGTGCTTATCCACACCAAATTTTGCAGAAGAAATAAAGATCGTTCCACTTGTTCCAAGTGAAATGTTGCATTTTCCATCTCCGACAGTTCCGGTTGCAACTGCAGCTGCTGCATTATCTCCCGCACCGGCTGCCACCTTCACATTCTCAGATAAGCCCAGTTCTTTTGCAATCTCCGGTAAGACCGTACCGACACATTCATAGCTCTCATATAACTTCGGCAGCATGTCGGTCGTAATGCCGCAGATTTCACACATTTCTTTCGACCAGCATCGGTTCTTCACATCCAAAAGCAGCATACCGGACGCATCCGAAACATCCGTACAGTGCTCTCCGGTCAGCTTATATGCAAGATAATCTTTTGGCAGCATGATCTTTTTGATCCTTGCAAAATTCTCCGGCTCTTTGTTTTTTACCCAGAGAATCTTTGGTGCGGTAAAACCGGTAAATGAAATATTTGCCGTATATTCTGACAATGTTTCTTTGCCGATCTCATTATTTAAGTAATCGCACTCCTCTGTTGTCCTGCCATCATTCCACAGTATCGCCGGTCTTATCACCTCATCCTTGTCATCAAGAATTACCAGTCCATGCATCTGACCGCCAAAACTGATTCCGGCAACTTCTTCTTTCGGAAAACCTTCCAAAAGTTCTTTTAACCCCTGCATCGTCTCTTTGTACCAGTCTTCCGGTTTCTGTTCCGACCAGCCCGGATTCGGGAAATAAAGAGGATACTCTCTTGATACAATATTTTTTACATTTCCGGCTGCATCCATTAAAAGCAGCTTCACGGAAGATGTTCCAAGATCAATTCCTATGTACAACATACCGCTCTCCTTTTTACAAATCACTTCATTGTGTGCTCGTGCACGTTTTATTTATCATACATCCGGGATGACCATTTTGCAATATACTTTTTGTACATTTTTTCATATTTATTTTTGTTTACATTTACTTATACGTTCATTTTTCACATTATTTCAGCCATGTGCACTTCCATCCGATTCGTAGAACACTTCTTTTTCCTGTTCCCATCTATGTGCACATGCACACAAGTTGACAATGTATTGTTTTTTATGTTATCTTTATTTGTATGAATGATGTTGGCATCAAATGAATCAATTGAAATAAAAAGGGGTTTTTCTATGGCTACCATGAAGGAAATTGCAGAGCTTTCCGGTGTTTCACGCGGCACTGTGGACCGTGTGTTAAATCACCGCGGCATTGTCAACGCCGAGACAGAACGGAAAGTTTTAGAAATTGCAAAGCTTTTAGACTATCAGCCAAACAAGGCTGGTATTGCGCTTGCAGCGCAAAAGAAAAAATTAAAAATCGGTGTCCTGCTTTTCGGCGCAGAAAATCCGTTTTTTGATGAGGTCATGGACGGTCTTCGCCAAAAACTTGAAGAACTGTCCATTTACGGATGTACCGTGATTGAACGCCGTATTTCTTTTGATTTACAAAGTCAGCTTCAGACGATCGATGAACTGCTAAAAGAAGAGATCCATGGACTGATCCTCTCTCCCTACAATGATCCTGCCATACAGGAAAAGATAGATTTGCTCTGGGAAAACGGCATCCCCTGCATTACGATCAACACCGACATGCCTGATTCGAAACGGATTGCCTATGTCGGCAGCGACTACCACAAATGCGGGCAGACCGCCGCAGGGTTATTGCATCTGTTTTCCGGAGATTATGCAAGTGTCGGTATCGTGACCGGCTCTCACAATGTTCTCTGCCACGAAGAACGTATCAGCGGTTTTACCTCCCATCTTCATACAAAGCATCCAAACATCCGCATTGTGGATGTCGTGGAAAATGGCGATGATGATTATAAGAGTTACGAAGTAGTTTCTGACCTCTTAGACCGCCACCCGGATCTGTCTGCACTTTATTTTACAGCAGCCGGCGTCTATGGTGGATGCCGTGCAGTTTTAAACGCATCCCTGCAGCGTCCTCTTAAGATCATTACATTTGATGCTGTTCTATCGACCTGTGAAATGATACGAAACGGCGTAATCTCTGCCACAATCTGCCAACAGCCGGATGAGCAGGGTGCACGCTCCCTCTCCCTTTTGGTAGATTATCTGCTGACCGGAAAACTGCCGGAAAACCGCTGCATTTACATGGATCTAAGCATTAAAATAGCGGAGAATCTTTAAGAGATGTGCTTCTTTCCTTTTTTTGCACTCCGGTAGAGCAGAATCGCACTGATCACATCCGCCACAAAAAAGAAATGCTGTCTGCGAAAAAACAAATTCACCGGATTCCTGATTTTTCAGGAATCGGCGTTTCTTTTATCCCGGCAGTTTCCGGTACCATTCGCTGTCTTTCTAAATACGAATGATAAACCATACGTTGAACCTGATATCATCGTTATTTGCAACAAGTCTAAGTTGAATGACCACAGATGCAACAGTGCATCGGACTGAATCATCGAGATTGCATCCCCAGCAGATCAATACAATTTTGATGACGATATACAGGTATGTATTTACGATAATCTTACAATCAACATTACAGAGCTGTTAAGATAAATCTGACTCTATTTATGCCTCTTCTTTTTCTTTTGCTCATTTACCATTTCATCTATGCAAACCAAAATATACTGTCGCCATTTATTTACATTTTTAAAGTATCGCATTTTGTTTTTTATAGTAACAAAATAATACACTAGTAACACACTATAAATCAGGAATAATACCCACCTAGCCGGCATTCCTATTTCTGATAGCATAGTAACGCATAGAGTTATTACTGCTACCATCAATGCCAACATTGTAATTGCAAACGACATTACAGCTATATAATCATCCTCTAATGCCTCTGCCTTAAGTTTTAAAAGCATATCCTTATCCTCTTTTATTGGGTAAAGATGTTTTTTTACATACTTAATTTCATTCTCGTTCAAAACAAAATTTTCTTCAAGTCTATCGCACATCTTCTCAAAGCTATTTTTTTGAACTTTCTTCATATATTTTATCATTCCTTTCATGGCAACGCTATCATACTACAACATTCTTCAACGTGCAAACCCTCTATATTTTTCTCACACCATTCTCAACTGCCTATTCTTCTCCTCCACCAGTCATGCAATCCATGAACCTGCCGAAAAAAGCCTTTAAAACAAACAACTAATAAAGCCCTGCAAAAACGACTTTCTCCATATGAAATAGAAAATACACAGTAATGTGTAACTCTCAAATAAAACATGCGGATAACATATATCACTACAATTAGTATAATATCATTGCCTGGCTATTACAAATATGTTAAAATCAACGTAATACTACAAGTTAAATATAAAAGAGAAATTTATATATTTATCTCAACAGACAACATTAACACAAGTTATACTATTATCGATACTATATTTGCAATGGCCTCTCGACAACATAATATGCTTACCCAGGCAGCTGGAGGACGTGCTCTCATCTGATCCGGGTCTTACGGAAAGGATGATTATTATGGTTTCATGGAATGACTTATTTACTTTTATCATCATGTTGATGGCGATTCTGACTTACATAGATACCCACAGAAAACATAAGAAATAGCCGTCCTGCTCTCTGGTAAAGTTTAGGAACGGCTATCTCTTGATAACTTAGTATTAAATTCGCCGGGTCGGGTGAAGTGCACTCACCTTCCGGCTGCCTCGTTAAGTATATTATATGTCATATATATTTTTTTGTCAAACAGCCATCATCAAAATGTAAAGGAGGTATACACTATGCCATTTTCAAAAGAAAACACCTACACAACCGATTACATCTATTCTCTCCCGGAAGGACAGCGTGCAGAACTGATCGATGGTGTTATTTATGATATGGCACCACCAAACAGATTGCATCAGGAACTTGTTATGAATTTATCCGCAGAAATCCGTGAGTATATCAGTAAAAACAATGGATTTTGTAAGGTCTATCCTGCCCCATTCGCCGTTTTTCTGAATAAGGATGATAAAACATACGTTGAACCTGATATCAGCATTATTTGTGACAAGTCTAAGCTGGATGATCGTGGATATAATGGTGCACCGGACTGGATCATCGAGATTGCGTCTTCAGGTACGAAACGAATTGATTACGGTGTGAAGTTATTCAAATACCACTCTGCCGGTGTACGTGAATACTGGATCGTAAATCCACTGACCAGGACAGTAAATGTTTATGATTTAGAAAAAGAAGAACTGACAGATCTGTACAGTTTTGATGACGATATACAGGTATGTATTTACGATGATCTGACGATCAACATTACAGAGCTGTTAAAGCAATAGAATACACGCTCTGCGAACATTCTATTGTCATGAATAAATCAGGACTTCCTTCAATGGTGGTCCTTATTTTATATCAGTATGACATAAAATATGTCACGAAATGCAACACAAAATTTAAAAAGTGCCGTAAATACGGCACTTTACGAGTGGACCTGACGGGAGTCGAACCCGTGTCCAAAAACCAATCCCCTGTCCTTCTACGAGCGTATCCTATGTTTTAACATTCCCTCTGCCAGACCTGCGTAGGCACAGTTCCGGTTTCAGTAGCTTCATCGTACGCCCGCAGGCTCAAAGCTTTGCCTGCGTCGTTTCTCACATAGTCGAAGCCTGGGTCCTAAAGTGTGAGTGCTCTAGGTCAGACTGCTGCCATTAGGCAGCGTAAGCTAATTTATTATCGTTAGCGTTTAATTTTAAGTTTGGAATTTAACGCATCACCCTGCGGCTCGCTTCTCCAGCTTCATAATCCCTGTCGAAACCTTTACTAGCCCTTATATATTTATTCTATTATAACCTGCCTCCGCTATTCCTGCAAGAGGCAAAGATAGAACCACTGTTTGTATTGCCATTAACTGACAATTTTTATCCGCCTATTAACCAAGATTTCTTACTTTGAAATCCCGCTCTGCTTCACGACGCATATCTTTCTTTGCAATATCATTCCGCTTATCATAAAGCTTCTTACCTTTTGCAAGCGCAATCTGGACTTTTACCAGACTTCCCTTGAAATATACTTCCACCGGAACAATGGTATAACCTTTTTCCTTAATCTTCTGCTCTAATTTACGAATCTCGTTTTTGTGCATCAGAAGCTTCTTCGGACGAAGCGGATCACGGTTAAAAATGTTTCCCTTTTCATATGGGCTGATATGCATACCATATATGATGACTTCCCCATGTTCAATGTGTATGAAAGACTCCTTGATACTGCATTTTCCCATACGGAGTGATTTTACTTCTGTTCCATGCAGGCTGATTCCTGCCTCATAAAGTTCTTCCAAGAAATAATCATGTCTTGCCTTCTTATTATTGGCAATCATCTTAATCGATTCTTTTCCCATTCTTCATTTCTCCTGTTCCTGTTGCCTCTGCCAATTCAAAATCGATGGTTCTTACAATTTCATCTACACCGATTACCCGGATATATACCTTCTGTCCCAGCTTGTAATGGCGGTTTGTTACTTCGCCCACCAGTTCAAAAGTGTCTTCAAAATACTGATAGTAGTCATCGGTAAGACTGGTTACATGCACAAGACCCTCTACCGTATTTGGCAGCTCGACATACATTCCATAGGATGCCACCCCGGAAATAACGCCTTCATAGACTTCTCCGATATGCTCTGCCATATACTGTGCTTTTTTCAGCTTCTCAGTCTCACGCTCTGCCTCATCTGCCCGACGTTCTGTTTCGCTGGAATGCTTGGCTACTTCCGGCAGAATCGTTTCGTAATGCGCCATCCGCTTATGATTCATCCTGCCCCGCAATGTTTCCTTGATGATACGGTGTATCTGTAAATCAGGATAACGGCGAATCGGCGATGTAAAATGACAATAGCAGCTTGCTGCCAGTCCGAAATGTCCGGTGTTTTCTGTGGTATATTTTGCCTGTTTCATGGAACGGAGGGTCAGCCGGCTGATTAATGCTTCCTCCGGTGTTCCTTCGATTTTTCCTAACAGCTTCTGCAATTCCTTCGGGTGAATTTCCTCCTGGCTGATATGCAGTGTATATCCGAAATTTCCGATTAACGTTGCAAGTTTTCGGATTTTTTCTTCGTCCGGTGTCTCATGGGTACGATAGAGAAATGGTATCTCCTGCCAGAAAAATTCCTGCGCCACCGTCTCATTGGCAATCAGCATGAAATCTTCAATTAATTTTGTAGCTGTATTTCTGTCGTATGGCTTGATTTCCAATGGTCTTCCATTTTTATCCAAAAGGATTTTCGTTTCCGGGAAATCAAAATCAATCGAGCCTCGTTTCATACGATTCCCTCGAAGCAGTGCTGCCAGCTCTCCCATTTTTTCAAACATCGGAACCAGTTCCCGATACGCTGCAATTGTTTCTTCGTTATGGTCTTCTAAAATTTCTTTTACCGCTGTATAAGTCATTCTGCGGTCAATTTTTACCACAGACTCTGCAATTTTATGGTCAATGACCTTGCCCTTCGGGTTAATGGTCATGATGCAGCTCAATGCCAGCCGGTTCTCTCCTGCATTCAGGGAACAGATTCCATTGGACAATGCATGGGGCAGCATAGGAATCACGCGGTCAACGAGATATACACTGGTTCCGCGGTTCAATGCCTCCACATCCAGTGCACTGTGCTCCTGCACATAGTTGGACACATCTGCAATATGCACACCCAGAATATAATTTTCTCCATCCATAGTAAGAGATACCGCATCATCCAAATCTTTGGAGTCTTCTCCGTCGATTGTCACCATCTGCCAGTCCCGCAAGTCTTCCCTGCCTGCCATATCAGCCTCACTGACTTCTTTGGCTACATTTTCCACCTGTTTCATAATCTTCGGTGCAAATTCTGTCGGCAGGTCAAAGCCTCTTACAATGGACAAAATATCTGTTCCCGGGTCATTGATATGACCAAGTATTTCAACAATTTTTCCTTCCGGTTTCTTACCGTTTTTACCATAATCGGTAATCTCAACGACAACTTTGTGTCCATCTACTGCTCCTTTGGAACGTTCGATTGGAATAAAAATATCCTGCGCCAGCTTCTGGTTATCCGGCACCACAAATCCGAAGTTCTTACTGCTCTGATAAGTTCCGACAATCTGATGCAGACCTCTGGATATAATTTTTATAATTCTGCCTTCCCGGCGTTTTCCGGTCTTCTGCGGATTTACTGCAACAGATACGGTGTCCATATGCATGGCTCCGTTGGTATTCTCCTCCGGGATATAGATATCTTCCTCTTCACCCTCTACCGTCACAAAGCCAAAGCCTCTGCTGTTTCCGGTATAAACACCGGTTAAGAATCTTCCGGAAGCCTTTACATATTTGCCCTTCTGGGTCAGCTCTACCTTGCCTTCTTCCAGCAAAGCATCCAAAACCGCATGCAGCTCTTCCCGCTGCTCTTTGGATACCTGCAGAATCATTGCAATCTCTTTGGCTTTCATCGGGACATATAAGTCATCACAGATAAACTCATATACAATTTTCTTTCTTTTTTCCAGTGCTTCTCTATCCATTCTTTTCTTTCCTATTTTTTCTCGCTGCTCATGAAACAAAGAATGTGCCTTATCACATTCTTGCGGAGCTTTTTTACTTTACAGGAAAGCAATTCCTGTAAAGTAAAAAAAGCTGTCGTTCACACGACAGCTCTTTGGTTCTTAGAAACTTCCAATATTCAGTACGATGGAAATTAACAGGAATAAGATTACCAGTACTCTGGTTACCTTTACCAACATTCCTTCCATAGAACGACCTTTATTCTTGCCCCAATAAGTATCAGCTGCTCCGCTGATTGCTCCAAGTCCTGCGGACTTACCTTCCTGAAGAAGAATAATTACTGTCAATGCGATACATATAATAATAAATACAACTGTTAAAACCGTTTTTAAAACTGCCACGAATGACACCTCCTGTGGATTTATAATACTCGTAACTTTGACAGTATATCATACACACAGACAAATTACAACCACTTATTTCGCATTTGTATTGAAATTTTGCTGAAATCTATTACGATTCTTCGATCCGAATCAGACGATTATATTTTGCCGTCCGCTCGCCACGGCACGGTGCTCCGGTTTTAATCAGGTCACTGCCAAGCCCTACTGACAAATCCGCTATGGTCGTATCCTCGGTCTCGCCGCTCCGGTGGGACATGATGGTCTCATAACCATGTTCTTTTGCCATGCGGATGGCTTCCATAGTTTCTGAGAGCGTTCCAATCTGGTTTGGCTTAATCAGAATCGCATTACCGCATCCCATGGAAATTCCTTTATTCAGGCGCACCGGATTCGTGACAAATAAATCATCGCCTACCAGAATCACTTTATCTCCCACTTTTTCTGTCAGACGTTTCCAGCCATCCCAATCCTCTTCGTCCAGCGGGTCTTCAATGGAATAAATCGGAAAACGGCGAATCATCTTTTCCCAATGAACAATCAGTTCATCCGTAGTATAAAGCTTGCCGGATTTTGGCAGATAATATTCTCCCGGTGCATTTCCTTTCCATTCGCTGGCAGCCGCATCCAGAGAAATCATAAACTGCTTGCCTCTGCCGCAGCTGTACCCTGCTTTGGTAATGGCTTCCATAATAAGCTGGATGGCTTCCTCCTCATTTGCAATGTTCGGAGCAAAACCGCCTTCATCTCCCACTGCCACAGACAACCCACGGTTCTTTAATAATTTTTTCAAATGATGATAGACTTCTGCACACCAGCGGATTCCTTCCGTAATGCTGTCAGCTCCAATTGGAAGTATCATAAATTCCTGAACATCCAGATTATTATCGGAATGTGCGCCGCCATTTAAAATATTCATCATCGGCACCGGAATCGTCACTGCATTTACGCCGCCCACATAGCGGTAAAGCGGCATCTGTAATGCTTTTGCCGCTGCTTTAGCACAGGCTAAAGACACACTTAAGATTGCATTGGCACCAAGGCTTCCTTTGTTTTCTGTTCCATCCAGTTCCAGCATCAGCGCATCTAGATTTTCCTGCCGCAATACGTTTCTGCCTATCAGTGCTTTTGCAATTCTTGTATTTACATTTTCTACCGCCTGCTGCACACCATTTCCACCATAACGCTCGCCGCCGTCTCTTAATTCAATGGCTTCAAATTCTCCGGTGCTGGCTCCGGAAGGTGCTGCCGCCCGGGCAGTCGACTTCTTTCCGGTTGTCTCTGTCTCCACAGTTACTTCTGTTTCTATTGTGGGATTTCCTCTGGAATCTAATATTTCTCTTGCATGAATTCGTGTAATCGTCATTTTTACAGCCATAAAAAAATCTCCTTTTGAAAATATTCTGAATTAATAGTTCAGTATCTCCAAAAGAAGATTTTTTATTCTTTCGAAATAATTCGATTATACGTTAATCTCGGCTGTCATACCAAGAATCTCTTTGTTGTCATCCAAAATCGGCTGTACCACATTCTTTAAGAAGGCATCTACCTGAATTGGTGCTCTTCCTACATATTTTGCAGGGTCCATATTCTGCTTCAGTTCTTCTAAGGTTGTATGGAATGCAGGTTCTGCTGCAATCAGCTCAAGAAGGTTGTTCTCTTTACCCTCCTGTTTTACATTTTTGCCTGCTTCCATGGAAAGTACACGAATCTTCTCATGTAATTCCTGACGGTCACCACCAGCTTTTACAGCATCCATCATAATATTTTCAGTTGCCATAAACGGAAGCTCGCTCATCATGTGTTTGTAAATAACTTTTTCATATACAACAAGTCCGTCTACTACATTTAAGCAAAGGTCTAAGATTCCGTCGATTGCAAGGAAGCCTTCCGGAATGGAAAGACGCTTGTTTGCAGAGTCATCAAGAGTTCTCTCAAACCACTGGGTTGCAGATGTAATTGCCGGGTTTAATGCATCAATCATGACATAGCGGGAAAGGGATGCAATACGTTCACTACGCATTGGATTTCTCTTATATGCCATTGCAGAGGAACCAATCTGGCTCTTCTCAAACGGTTCTTCCACTTCTTTCAGGTGCTGCAGAAGACGGATGTCATTGGACATCTTATGTGCACTTGCTGCGATGCCTGCTAAAATGTTGGCAACTCTGGTATCTACTTTTCTGGAATAGGTCTGTCCGGATACTGCATAGCACTCCTTGAAGCCCATTTTCTGTGCAATCATTGGATCAATCTTATCGATGGTTTCCTGATCTCCGTCAAAAAGCTCCTGAAAGCTTGCCTGTGTTCCTGTGGTTCCCTTGGAACCTAAAAGTTTCAGGCTGCCTAATACATAATCTAAGTCTTCCAAATCCATAATAAATTCCTGGCACCACAGTGTTGCACGTTTTCCAACGGTAGTTGGCTGTGCCGGCTGGAAATGGGTAAATGCCAGGGTCGGCTGGTTTTTATAGGTATCGGCAAATTTAGCCAGCTCTGCCATAACGTTGATCAGTTTTTTTCGAACCAGCTTTAACGCCTCAGTCATAATGATCAGGTCTGTATTATCGCCAACGTAACAGGAAGTAGCACCCAGATGGATGATTCCTTTTGCCTTCGGGCACTGCTGACCATAAGCATAGACATGAGACATCACATCATGGCGTACCAGACGTTCTCTCTCCTTTGCCACCTCATAATTAATATCGTCCTGATGGCTCTTTAATTCATCGATCTGTTCCTGGGTGATATTCAATCCCAGTTCCTTCTCGGTCTCTGCCAGGGCAATCCATAATTTTCTCCATGTTTTAAACTTTTTATCCGGGGAAAAGATATACTGCATTTCCTTGCTTGCATAACGCTCAGATAACGGACTTACATATCTGTCTGTACTCATATATAATCTCCTTTTTCTTGTACTTGCCGCCTCTTTACGGACGGCTTACATTTTATCGGCTGTACGCCTCACAACAGTAAAATTATATAATACCGCCCCCGGAAACGCAAGCTTAGTTCTGATGAAATTTTCCTAAAAATTCCTTCATTCTTGTATGGTCTGCACCAAATACCTCCTCCGGTGTTCCCTCCAGTGCCACCACACCTTTATCCATAAAGATCACACGGTCAGAGATATTTTTTGCGAATTCCATCTCATGGGTCACGATCACCATGGTGATATCCAGATCCGCCAGAGATTTGATGACTTTCAGTACTTCACCGGTCAGTTCCGGATCCAGTGCGGAAGTCGGCTCGTCGAAGAACAGGATCTTCGGGTTTAATGCCAGGGCACGGGCAATCGCCACACGCTGGCACTGTCCGCCGGATAACTGGAACGGATAGGCATCTGCCTTATCTTCCAGTCCCATTTTTTTCAGCAGTTCCATGGCTTCTTTATATACTTCATCTTTGTTTCTTTTCTGTACATGGATCGGTGCATCCGTGATGTTTTTCAGTACGGAATAATGCGGAAACAGATTAAAGTTCTGGAAAACCAGTCCGAAACAGGAACGGATCTCTTTCATCTCTTTTTTATCCGGATGCATCACTTTGCCGTTTTCTACCCAGGCAGCTTTTTTTCCCATGTACAGGATCTCTCCGCCGTCAATCTCCTCAAGCATCGTCGCGCAGCGAAGCATCGTGGATTTGCCGGAACCGGAAGGACCGATGATAGAAACGATTTCTCCTTCTTCCACCGACAGAGAGATATCTTTTAAGACACCCAGTCCGTCAAATTCTTTTTTGATATGATTCATTTCCAACAGTTTCATGTCGACCCTCCTAGCGATAATAGTTCAGTTTCTTCTCAAACAGTTCCATCACCCAGGCTACCACATAGTTAAATACATAGTAGAAAATACCTGCGATAAAGAACGGTACTACAGTAGTCTGTGCAGCTGCAATCTGTTTTGCAACGGCAAACATCTCGATATAAGATACGGAATATACCAGAGAGGTATCTTTGACCAGTGTGATGACCTCGTTGGTGACAGATGGCAAAACGATTTTTACCACCTGTGGCAGAACGATCTTGAAGAAGGTCTGTACTCTGGTGTAGCCGAGCAGCTGTGCTGCCTCATACTGTCCGGTCGGGATCGATTCGATACCGGAACGATAGATTTCCGCAAAATATGCCGCATAGTTCAGAGAACATCCCAGAATGATGGCTGTAAACTTATAACCGCCGATATTCATGCCCCACAGATAAAACGGTCCGAAATACCAGATCAGCAGCTGCAGCATCAGCGGGGTTCCACGCATGATGGAAATATAGATCTTCACCAGCCAGCTTAGTGGCTTAAACCGGCATACGCGTCCAAAATATACGATCATTCCCAGTGGAAGGGAAAAAATCAGGGTCAGAAAAAAGATCAGACAGG
>OGOW01001324.1_pt1 | contig 23341 bp, 16 predicted proteins | sample 1552781 | NCBI WGS metagenome assembly OGOW01 (sample SAMEA2580145, study PRJEB22360) | human gut metagenome | biome: human gut; feature: human-associated habitat; material: faeces | place: Denmark | collected 2008/2010
CTATGAAGTCTGAAGGAATTTTAAAGGATATTGCAAAAAAGAGGATTGAATGGATTTCTTTTAGTGGAGTGGATAATGTTATTCTTGAAATTGTTGACCCTGTTTTTTTAGGTTTAACTATTAGTAATAACAAATTGACCGCTTCTAAAACTTTATTTAAAGAAAATGTTAATGATAAAGATTGGATTTTTGCAAAGAGAAATGGCAAACCTGCTATTATAAATAGTTGCCATTTAACAGATAGTATGAAAATTGCCCAAGATTCTAGCAAAAAATATTTATACAGACAAACTAATATTTTAGCGCATTTATTTCATATTTCAGCTATTAATAAAATTTGTGAAGTGAAATTGCCTTATCATAGAGCTTTTAAAAAAAATACTTTTATTAACTGCGAAGGTATGAAGCAAGTTCCAGAATCACCTAATACTTTTAAGTTTGAAACTTTCATTTTTGATGCATTTTCTTTATTTGATGATATTGAATTATTGCAAGTAGAAGTAGAGGATGAGTTCGCGCCAATTAAAGATTTCGCAGGTCCTCATAACCCTGAAACTGCTAAAGAATTATATTTAAAGAAACATGAAGTATTAAAAACAAACTCTATTTAGTTTACCTGTTTTTGGGGACGGAGCAAAAAAACAGGTAGATTTTTTAGCTGTTTTTTGCTCCGTCCCCAAAAGCAGGTCATTTTATTATTATTTTGTTATTTTTTTCGCTAGTTACTGGTAATTTTACAATAACTGTTGTTCCTTTGTTTTCTTTACTTTTTATTTCTATTTTTCCTTCTGATAGTTCTACTATTCTTTTTACTATCGCAAGGCCTAAGCCGCTTCCTTCTTTTGAATGTGACCTGTCTATTTGATAAAATCTATCATATACTTTTTCTAGTTCTTCTTTACTTTTTCTAGATGATACCATCCAGTGCTTTTCCTGACCTTTTTTATTTTTATATTCTAATATTCCTAATCTTTCAAGAAGCGATTCTATTTTAGTTTTATTAATTTTTTTACCTTGAACTTCTAATGAAAAAACGACGTTTTCATAAACTGAAAGAGAATTAAACAAATTAAATTCTTGAGAAACAAATCCAATGTAATTCTTTCTAAAAAATGATCTTTTATCATCATTTACTGAATTAATATTTACTCCCAAAAATTCAATAGTTCCTTCAGTCGGTGTATCAAAGAAAGACAATAAATTTAATAAAGTTGTCTTTCCAGATCCACTTTTACCAACAACAAAAACCATTCCAGAATTTGGAAAAGAAATTGATATATTATTTAACGCAGTTTCTTTATTTTTATCATCTGCGTAAACTTTCTTGATATTCTTTAATAAATACATAATTATTAACCTACCAATTATTTAGAAAAAGTTATTTCAGCACTAACATCTTTTATATACCAAGCATTAAATCCATTTCCATGTGCTCCAAATGTTATATATATTTTTTTATTACTTTCATCAAATATCAAATTCATCTCAATAGAATCAAATGTAATAGTTTTATATTCGTACGAAAATGTAGCATCTTGAACTGATTTAACTTTAACATTTGAAACTGTAGATGTTCCAACAAAGAAGTCCTGTACACCATCATCTTTTTTTCGCATTTGACATTTAACTTTCACTTGCATGTTTTTAAAGCTATTTTTTGTCAAAAGATCAATATCAGGTATTTGATTTGAGTAAATTGCATCTCTATCGCTCCATTTTGTAGTATTATTTTCGAAATCTATAATACATGTTCGACCACTAGCAGTTGAAGGATTTTTTGTACCATAACTTCCTTGGACTTTAATTGTTCCATCTTTATCAGAAATTGGCATGTCAATTGAATATGATATCTTTTCTTGTTGAATAAGAAAATCATTTTTTGCATTATTATAGCAACTATTAATATACTGCTTATAATATTTTTTCATTAATTCAATATTTGTAGAATTATTATATTCATCTGGAAGCATTTTCCATATTGGTAAATAATCAGTAATATATATTAATCCTTCATTTCCTTCAATTGAGTTGTACCAGTTTTCAATAGTTGATGCAAAATTTGAAATATCTGTTGCATTAATATTAGATTTTCCACCTCTAGACTTTATAATAACTTCATCTTTATATAATGCATCCTTTTTTTCTAACCCTAACTCTATTTTGTGATTTGTATTTTTATCAGCTGAGATAGGAACATTTTCGTATTGTAATTTTCCAGATATTATTTGACTATATTCACTTGTTAGTTTTTTAGAAAAATTATATGTATCGGAATATGCAATATAATAAGCGTCATATGATCCACCATATAATCCTGAAGTAATAATATGTGTTCCATAGTTTCCAAAAAATTCACTATATGAAATTTTGTTTTTAAAAAGATTACCTACAGCATTAACATATCCAGAATCAAGATGTTGTCTATGCAAATCTAAATTAGCAATATTATTTAGTGTATACTTATACTCTTGAACATAATACGATAACCTATAAACAACTTTTGATAAAGATTTTTGTGAATCAGCAGAAATAGAATTTTTTAAACTAGTATATGCTCCTGCTCCAAACGAATTTTTCTCGCCCAAAAACACTTCTTGTAATGTCGAATAACTAATATTCGCAGAATTAGCAATTTCATCAAGTGAATAGCTACAATTTTTATGAACTTGACTTCCATTAATTGAATAGTCGATATTTTTCGCATTGTAATTCTCTAAAATCCAATTATCTTCAAAAATCGATGCGCCATTTTTTATTGATGTTGTATTTGGACAATAATAATTTGCATAAGCAACATCAATTCCACGTCCAACATCTTTTTCTCTAAAATCTAAAGATCTTTTGCTAGATTTTAAAACTTCTTTCTCATTATTTTTGATACTTACTTTGTCTTGAATAACTCCACCGCATGCCAATATGCCAGATATTAATACAAGACCGAATAAACTTTTCTTTCTCATTTAATTGGCCCTCTTCTATTTATATTTCTATCATAATTCTTTATTTTTCTTTTTTCAACATATTTTTTGAATAATACATTTTAAGTGCAATCTTACTTCTTTTGTTTGCTATATTTAACTAATAAATTATTAATTCAAATTTATAAACACAAAAAATAGGCACCGAAGTGCCTATTTTATATTTTATAATTATTTACTTTTTTGCAGCATCAGCAAAAATCTTAAGACCTGCTGTTGTTAATGGGTGAACAAACATGCTCTTTAATACCTTGAATGGAATTGTAGCAATGTCTGAACCAGCAGTAGCAGCAACATTGATGTGTTCTAAGTTTCTAATAGAAGCAGCAATGATTTGTGTATCATAACCATAGTTTGCAACTACAGTAACAATATCTTCAATAAGTTTCTTGGAGTCAAATCCTGCATCATCCATACGTCCCATAAATGGTGAAATGTATGTTGCACCAGCTTCCATTGCCATTAATGCTTGGCTAACAGAGAAAATTAATGTGACGTTAGTGTGAATTCCTTCTGATGTTAAAACAGAACATGCTTTAACACCATCTGGTGTCATAGGTAACTTAATAACGATGTTTTTGTGAATCTTAGCTAAAACTCTAGCTTCAGCAATCATATCTTCTGCTTTGCCTTCAGTAACTTCAGCTGAGATTGGTCCGTCAACTAAATTGACAATCTCACTAATAACTTCCTTTAAATCTCTTCCTTCTTTTGCAATTAAAGATGGATTTGTTGTGACGCCAGAAATAACGCCCCATTTACTTGCTTCCTTGATTTCTTCAATGTTAGCTGTGTCGATAAATAATCTCATTGTACGTGTTTCTCCTTGTTAAATACAAATTTATCATTATATCTTTCCATATTATCTCTAATAATGGATATTGCCTTGTCTTTTCCTTGAACCGATGTTACAACAGTCTCTTTGCCCTCGAGAGTTTTGTAAACTTGGAAGAAGTGTTTGATTTCAGCAAAAATATGGTCAGGTAATTCATGCATATCTGCATAACTAGAGTAGAAAGGATCGTGTGCACAAACAGCAATAATCTTTTCATCGACAGAACCTTGGTCAATCATTCGAATAACACCAATAGGAATAGATTCAACAAGAGTTAATGGAAGAATTTGTTCTGTACACAAAACAAGGACATCTAATGGGTCATTATCTTCAGCATAAGTTCTTGGAATAAATCCATAGTTAGCTGGATAGTGAGTTGATGTATAAAGAATTCTGTCTAATTTTAATAAGCCAGTTTCTTTATCTAATTCGTACTTGTTTTTTGAACCACTTGGAATTTCAATTACAGAAATAAAACGCTCTGCTTTAATTCTTTCTGGACTGATATCATGCCAAATATTCATTTATTTACCCTCCATTAATTATATTACCATAAAATTAGGTTTGTTTATATGAATAAATATAAATTTGTACCTATGCATTCCACGTAATATTTTCTTTTACTTGTTTTAAGCCCGTCATTTCAGTAATTGCATCAGCAATTATTTGAGCAGCACGTATATGTGTATAAACAGAGTTATGTCCGTTTGCTCCTTCCGGATCTCCATCAGAACCAACTTTTGGCATAACAACTACTTTAACTTGCTTACGCTTTGAGTAATCACCGATAGCTGATTGAGCTTCAGTACCATTGCTTGAATTAGTATGAACCCAAATAACATTTGTATTTGGATATAAAGTGTGAATATGTGTTAATAACTCAATTACGGCTTGTTTAAATTGAATTTTAGCAGGACCTTGATTTGATAAATTACTAATGTAAGAAGTCCAGTCATTTCCACCGATATTTACAATAACAACATCTGGAACCCACGATGTGTGATTCCATTCTTTTTCAACGACATTAACAGATTTATCTAATCCGACATAGTCATAGGCTTTCCTTAAGTTTGTTGGATGTGCCCCCCAAACTAAGCCTAAGCCAGAATTAGATACAAACTGAGTCTCAGCGTTAAACATTCTAGCTGTTAAATAGCCAAAAGCGTGTAACGATGAGGAGTTTTTTGTATTTCTACCAGTGTTAGGCTCTCCTAAAGAACCATGGCCAGAAATACCACTAGCTCCCAAAATTTGGAACTTTAATTGATTTTCATCAGCGACATATTTTTCAAAATGTCCATCTGTTTTAACACTAGATATGGCAGTGACACCATCGTATGGTTCACTACGTTTCAAGATTTTTAACTTATGTTCTCCAGGAGTTAATCCAGATGCTAATTTTATAGTTTGTGTAACTGTTTCTATAGATATTACTTCATCGTTTGGCAAATCAGCGTCATCGACAAATATTGAAAAATAAGGTCTTTTTCCAGAATCAGTTGCACTTTGTGCATAAAAAGTTACACTAAGTTCTGTTCCGTAGAAATTTACTTCAAAACCTGTAGCTGTGTAATAAAAATTAACTCTTGCTTGTTTTTCATCATAATCCGTTCTACCTATCCAGTGAATATATTCAGAAGTCAAATCTTCATTTTCTAATACATTAACTTTTGTTTCTTCACTTGAAGAAGAACTACTAGAGCTTGTACTAGAGGAAATGGAACTTGATGAACTGCTGGAAATAATAGAACTGTTACCACACGAGACAAGTGCGGTAACAGTGATTAGTGACATTGTTAACAAGCGAGTTTTACTTGTTAATTTGCTCATATTATTTTCTTGCTACTCCACTAGCGCGTGCAGCTTCAGCAACTTTTTCAGCTACTTTCTTATGAACTGATTCATCAAAAGCTAATGGAATAATATTTTCTGGGCTTAATTTATCTTCAGGAATTGATTCTGCAATAGCTTTAGAAGCTGCAATCATCATTTCTCTGTTAATATCTTTAGCGCCAGCATCTAAGGCACCTCTAAAGATACCTGGGAAAACTAATACGTTATTAATTTGATTTGGATATTTACTTGAACCAGTACCAATAATATAAGCACCAGCTTCAATAGCATCATCGTGAGATATTTCTGGAACAGGGTTAGCTAATGGGAAGACAATAGCTTTATCAGCCATTGATCTAATCATATCTTTGCTAACAATATTTGGAGCAGATACACCAATGAATATATCAGCATCGACTAAGGCATCTGAAAGTAAGCCTGTTACTTTATTTGGATTTGAAATCTTTGGTAATTCAGCTTGAGCAGCATTAATTCCTTCTTGTCCTTCAACAATTACGCCCTTACGATCGCACCAAATAACATTTTTAGCACCTAAATCAAGTAAGTATTTACCGATTGAAATACCAGCAGCACCTGCACCGTTAATAACAATCTTAACATCTTCGATTTTCTTACCCGCAACTTTAAGAGCATTAATTACAGCAGCGCCTGTAATAATAGCTGTACCGTGTTGATCATCGTGGAAAACTGGAATATCGCAGATTTCTTTAAGTCTTGTTTCAATTTCGAAACATCTTGGAGCTGAAATATCCTCTAAGTTAATTCCACCAAAGGATCCAGAGATCAAATAAATTGTACGAATAATTTCTTCTGTATCTTTTGTTCTTAAGCATATTGGATAAGCATCGATGTCACCGAAAGCTTTAAACAAAGCACTTTTGCCTTCCATAACTGGCATACCAGCTTCAGGTCCGATATCACCTAAGCCTAAGATTGCAGTACCATCGGTAATAACAGCAACAGTATTCCATCTTCTTGTTAATTCAAAACTCTTTGAATAATCTTTTTGAATTTCAAGGCATGGTCTTGAAACGCCTGGTGTATAAGCAAGCATCAAGTCTTCTTTACTTGAAACATTGCATCTAACCTTTGTTTCAATTTTACCTTTCCATTCAGCATGTTTTTTTAATGACTCTTCATAAACGTCAGACATAATAAACTCCTTTAATTAAAATGGTAAATAGCAAACGCTATTAGCTAACATCATCATGATGAAAATAGAACAACTAACGAGTGGTCCTAAATATAACTTTCCAGTTCTATTGAAGAAGAAACGGTTGAATATTGGTAAGATAAACATCATAACAATAACGCCCCATAACATATTGCAATATAACCAGTTTGTTGTCCAATAAACTTGTCCTGTACTAAAGAATACAGCATATTGGATAACCAAAATCATGACTAAACCAATTGAGTTAGCAACACAAGCTAATAATGTAGATTGCCATTCTTTCCAACCATCTAATCTCATAGAAAGATTTACTCTTACAGAATTTGAGAAATAGAAGACAAAGAATAATGGTAAGTACATTAATAAGACTAAGAACATCTTTGGGTTGATAACAGGTCTTGCAGAAATGAAGAAGAATCTGAAATCAACATGGAAGAAGATATAAGTTAATAAATCGATTGAATAGAATGTTGCAAATAAGATTACAACTAAGAGAATTGTTTTTCCTAAATCAGAAACTTTAATTTTGAATGGACTTAAATCTGCTTTTCTCTTTCTTACAAATCTATTGATGAAATAGCAAGCAAAGAATAAGACAAATCCAACAGATCCTGAGAACAAAGCCCAAAGCATAACTCCGTTATTCATTCTTTCAGGGAAGAACCAAGTTTGTGCTCCGCCTTGTGCTTTAGCAAACCAAGTTTTAGCTAACTCACAAGCAGGAATAAATAAGAAGCATGCAGCGACAGTACCAATAACAAAGATTGTCCAGAACATTATCTTACTAAATGTACCTTTGTGATCTTGTTTGGCTGGAAGTTCATTTCTAAGTGAACCAAAGAACTTTGTTCTAAGTAACAAATCTCCTAAGCCAAGTACTAATAACATACCTGCAGCTAACATTAAAGCTGTACCAAGTTCACGCCATATCCAGACTTGGTTATTTGCACTTATACTGAATTCGACATCAAGAGCTAATTCCCAATAAGAAAGGAAGTTAGCAATTGACTTTTTGTGGTATGGTTGGAAAGCGTGAATTGTCTTTTCATTATTGACAATTCTTAAATTGTGATTAAATTGGTTTCCATAAATTTCACCGATTTCTACTTCAGTTACTTTTTCTTCACCATTAAGAGTTAAACCAGAGTTAACAATTTCAATAACTTCTGGAGCATATCTTGCATCAGCTTTTGCTGAATCGACACCAGAGTCTTTATTTTGATATGCACCTTCATCGTAATAAGCATATGAGATACCAACATTGCTTCTCATGTTTGGAACGTCATTGCTTAAACCTCTAATATATCCTGAGACATATATTGATGAAAGTCTTGATGTCTTTCTAAGACCATCAATAACTTCTTGGCCGAATAATGATGCAGCTTTAACGACAGCGTTACCACCAGCAGAGTGACCAGCTGCACCAATTCTTGTTGTATCGATATAGTTTAATACATAACCACCTTTTGTTGATGGAGTAGTAATATAATCGATGAGAGAGAATAAGCCATAACCATAAGCACTAGCAGCTTGTGTAGAATCTGAAGCGGATGAATCACCTTGTGAATAAGGATCCATGACAATAACAACAAATCCACGTCTTGCTAATTCTGTCGTCCATGCTTGTTGAGTTTCCTTTGTTCTTTGGAATCCTGGACATATAATTACAGCTGGAGCTTTATTAGAGGCAGTTGCTGTCTTAGGCTTATATAAGTCAGCTGCGACATATTGACCGTTTTCAGTTGGATACTTCAATGTTACGACATCGACTTTTCCACCATTATTATCTATAGAGGCTGCTGTACCTAATCCGATAACAAATAGACATAAAGCAACTAATATTAATTGAATACCTCTTTTTGTATGAGCAAACCATTTGCCAAAGCTAGCAAAGGCGTTGCCAATAGTTTTTAGCCATTTTGGACAGCCTTTTTTCTTTGTTTTGGTTGCTTCTGTTACACTATTATTTTCTTTTTCCATATAAAATCCTATTTGTATTTATTATTCAGCTGTTGTTGGATTTAAGATTGCTTGACCAACATCAGATAAACAATATTCGATAAATGTATTAACGTTAATTTTATTTTCAGAAGAGTTAATTGTTGAAAGCATTCTTTCTGAATTATTGATGTTGAGGGTAGTATTTGTAACATCTAACTTTGTTCCATTTGAACCTGCAGTAGATCCAATAGTTTTACCACCACCGAGAACGCAGTCATATCCTGTTTCATCTGCTAAGACTAAATCAACAAAAGCTGCAACTTTAGTACTGTCATCACCAAGAGTGACAATTTCTAATTTGCTAATTGTAATTCCTTGAGATTCTAAGTAAGCCTTAAATCCTGCTTCGAGATTTGTAACAATCTCAGCTGGAACATATTTTCCATAAACAGCAATTCTTAATACGTCTGTAGAAACTGCTGGATTTAAAGCTTTATTAGCTTCATCTGTACCTAAGAAAGTAACAAATGTTTCTAAGTTATCTGTATTTCCACCTAAAGATAATGTTGCATAATATCTTGATGTATTATTTAAATTAATCACAGCTTTAGAAATAACGTAATCTTTTACTGCACTTTGAGCAGCTGTATTAATATTGTTACCAACACCTAAGATAATATCGACATCACCATCGGTAGCAATAGCAGTTGTATAATCTGCAACAGCTTTTTGATTGTAAGCTCTGAAGACTAAATCTTCAATTACAATATTATTTGTTTCACAATACTTGGAATAAGCTGTCTTCATATTTTCAAGAGTTTGTTCTGTGAAATATGTAGGAAGATATGCAACGACTAAAGCGTTTTTATCTTCAGAAACTTCTGTTAAATCAGCATAGAAATTAACTGTACCATCTGTATCTAAAGCATCTAATTCAGCATAAGTAAATCCTTGTGTCTTATCATATAATGTTTCAGAATCAGCTGATAATTTCCAACCATTAACTGTATAGCCTGTTTTGTTATATGCATATAAAGTTAATGATGAACCTAATTCGTTTTTAATTGTTTCAGTGTGAACAAGTTCTTCGCCATCATAATAGTTAACGACGATTGTTGCAACTTCTTCTGCAACCTTTCCTTCCCACTTTAATCTGACAGTGTCACCTGTAATATATTCATATTCAGATCCTAATGTAGAAACTTCAGAAGCTGTTAATGAAGAAGCACTTTCTGTTCCTTCAAGAACTGAAGATGTAACTGAAACATTGTTTGAACCAGCTGGAGCAACTGGGCTATTTGTCTTTGGTGAAGCACTATTTGACTTTGACCAAGCTGTATTTGTATCTGGGTTTGTAGAGACATAAACGCTATTTGTTGCACTTTTTGCAATTGCTTGAGCATCATCGCTATAAGCAAAGACGTTTGCTGTGTTATAGCAATTTGTTACAGTACCTGTTGATTCTAATCTACCAACAATACCACCAACTTCTTTTCTACCAGCTACATATGAACGGGAAGAAATTGATGAAACATATCTACCATTGGAGTAGCAGTAAGAAACTTCACCGGCATTGATACCAACAATACCACCGACAGCTTGATCAGCGTGGATTCTAATACCTTCAAAGTATGAAGTTGTAACTTTAGCACCTGCTTTATTATATCCGACGATACCACCAGCACCGACGTTATTAAATTCAACAGCACCAGAATCAGAGGCAGCTCTTTGGAATAAGATCTTACCTGCGCCATTTGTTGTTGATTGAGAAATTTCTCCATAGTTAAATCCAGCAATACCACCTGAATATGAATATTTAGATAATGATTTACCACTTTCAGTTGAGTTATATGCACCTAAGCAACCTTTGTTGGTAGCATTTGTAATGACACCTTTGTTGGTACCGACAATACCACCACCACCAATGTTTGCTTTAACAACACCAGTAGTACTATCGCCTGAATTTCCTTCGTATGTAACGTTATTAATAGTACCTTTTACATCGTTTAAACCAACGATACCACCAGCACCGCCTAATTCTTCTGTTGATAAATCAGCAACTAAGCCAGCTGTTGATGTAACTAAAGCTGTACTTAAGACATTTTCAACTTTACCATTGTTGGTATTTGCTAAAGCGCCGATATAAGCAAATGAACCAGTACTAACATTACCTGCAACAATAACATTTGAAACAACGCCGTGTTCACCAATTTTGCCAATAGCAGCACAGTTACCTGTAACTGTAATAGTTTTTCCGTTTCCTAATAATGTTCCGTCGAAAGTGACATTCATTTCTGTTGTGTAATCAGATTCGACAGATACATCTTGATAAAGTTTATAGAAAGAATTTGTTCCAACTGTCTTTTGTTCTTCACTCTTTGAGATATTGTCAAAGTCAGAACCATTAACAATTAAATATGGATTTGTTTGACTTCCATCACCTTTAAGGAATACGTCTTCAGCAAATACTTCATCGCTGTCGCCACTCTTAACACCAACTTTATACATTCCACCAGCTGGAATTGTTGTTGGGGTGAAAGTAACTCTTGATTCTTTTGAATCGTATGAAACTGTACCTGTAATTTCGTTACCTGTTTCGGAATAAGTATTCTTTCCATCTTCAGATGTGCTTACATAGTCATATAATTTAACTGTGACAGGTGTTGCTAATGAGAATCCGCCTTGTAACCATGTAATATCTGATGAAAATGCAGCTTCACCTGTTTTAATGTCGCTTGGAACACTAGTGATAATTGTCCAACCAGCATATAAGGTGAGATTGTTTTTAACTGTATCAACATCAAACTTCCATTCGTTTAATGCTTCCTCATCTTTGTACCAGCCTCTGAAATTATATGAGGCATCTGGTGCAGTAGGAGTTTTAATTTCTTCAGTAATACGTTTGCCCTTTTCAACGCTAACTGTTTGGACAATTTGACCTAAAGAATTAAAATCTACTGTATAAAATGTTTTGCCACTTGATGTGCCGCCATTATTGTTATTGCATGATGCAAGAGAAGCAACTAAGGCAAGTAATAATGATATCTTTTTGACTTTTTTCATAATAAAAGCCTCCTAACAAGCACATTATAAGCATATGTAAGCGCTTATACAATGACATTAAATATATTAATATTTAATAATTCCATAAGTAAAACTTATGGTATAATATATGTGATGAAAGTAGGTGTATTATGAATATAAACCAATTAGTTTATTTCGTTACAGTTGTTAAGTATAACAATATAACAAAAGCCGCTAAAGAACTATACATATCACAGCCAGCAATCTCTTTAGCTATAAAAGATCTAGAAAAAGAATTCGGTCTAACTTTATTTAAAAGAAAAAATAACGTCTTGACATTAACTCAGCACGGAAAGTATTTATACGATTTATCTATGCCTTTAATTCAAGAGTACAACAATGTCAACGAAAGAATGAACGACTATATTAATAAACATTCAACACTTAACTTAGGCATTCCACCAATGCTTGGAACATTCCTTTTTCCACCAATCTTTAATGTTTTTGCAAATGAAAATCCAGGATTCCAATTCAAGATCAAAGAATATGGTAGCTTTGCCAATAAAAAAGCTGTTTTGGATGGCGAAATAGATATAGCCTTCACTGTCACAAATGAATGTGAAGTAGGTGATGAGTTAGAATATATCAAAATAGGTGAGACAAGTTTAATTTTTGCTGTTAATAAAAACAACCCTCTTGCTTCAAAGAAAGTTATATCAGCTAACGACATCAAAAACACACCATTAATTTTAATGAAAGAAGATTCACTTCAATATCAAATAATCACTTCACTATTCAAAGAACAAAATATTACTCCTAATATTCTTTTAACTTCAAATCAATTCTATATCATTAAAGAGTTATTACAAAGTTCAGATAATAACTGTGGAGCCTTTATATTTAAGCAACTAATTAAAGATGGTGAAAATATAATCGGAATCCAATTTGAGAAAGAATTAAAACTTGATGTTTTAATTTGTTATAAGAAAGATGCAAAATTGCTCAGCACAACAAAGCGTTTTATAGAGTTTATCAAGAATAACATCAAGCTCTAATTTGTATAGTTTTTAATTTATATTCACATCATTAAAATGGTGAGAATATGAAAATTATTAATTTTATCTTTATTGCTACTGATATTTTTAATTCCAAGCATTAATTATGCATACATTTTTTTATCTCCAAAAATTAAAATCTGGCATCCTGGAGAAACGATAATTCAATATTCCAATAGTGAATACGAAGTGTTTCACAATTCTAAAAATTCAAAATATTTAAATTTAGAAGAAATAGATAGTCAAAAAATTAAATATCTAATCGGTTTAGAAGATCAAAATTTTTATAATCATCACGGAGTCGATTATAAAAGAGTTACAAAAAGTTTGATTGATAATGTTTTGTCACAAAAAATAGTAAGTGGGGGATCAACAATTACGCAGCAATTAGCACGTATTTTGTTTTTGGATAACTCAAAAACAATTACTAGAAAATATAAAGAGTATAACTATGCTAAAAGGCTTGAAAACTCTCTAACAAAAAATCAAATATTAGAAGCTTATATAAATAACGTGTTTTTTGGAAAAAATCTTTATGGACTAGAAGAAGCCAGTGAATATTACTATTCTAAAGAAGCTAAATATTTAAATGATTCTGAAATTATATCTCTTTTTGCAATGCTTAAATCACCTAACACTTTTTATCCTGGCAGTGACAAATTTAAAGACAATTATTTAAATTCAATCTACTATCTTTACGATAGAAATATAATTGAAATCGATAAATATTATGAACTATATAGAAACTTGCCTACTCCCGTAATTAATGAAAAAGATGATAGTAGTTTCTATTCAATAGATGTTTTAAATAGAGAAGCTCAAAACAAAAATATAAGTTCAAAACTCATCGGTAAAACTATTAACACCACAATAAATCTTTCTATTCAAAAAAGATTAAGGAAATAATAAATCAAACAAAAGATATAAGTTCTAAAGAAAATTTAGCTGTTATTGTACTTGAACCAAGTACTGGTGCTTGCTTATCTTTAATTGGAAGCAGCAATAATAATGACAGCTTTAATAGAGCGATTGATGGGGTAACTCAATTAGGATCTACTGCTAAACCTCTTTTGTATTTATCAGCACTTGAAAATGGCTTCACTCCACTTACATCATTAAAGAGCGCCCCTACAGTATTTTATATTGAAAATGTTGGTGAATACGCACCACAAAATGCCACTGGAAAATACGCAAATAAAAACATTAATATGATTGAAGCAATTTCAGTTTCTGACAATATTTATGCGACAAAAACAAATTTGCTACTCGGTTCAAATACGATCAGCGATAAATTAAAAATAATTGGAATCAACGATGTAAATGACAATGTCACAAATGGGCTTGGTAGTTTTTCTTTAAGTCCATTAACAATAACATCGATTTATAATGCAATAGCCAATAGAGGAATATATCATAAGCCGTATTTTGTTAAGTCGATTGAAGAAAATAATAAGAAAATTTATACACATAAAAACGATAGTGGAGTAAGACTATTTGAAAAACAAAAATCAATTATTATGTCATATATGCTTTTATCGCCATACGATAAAGCTTTAACAACATATACAACACCTACAATGATAAATTATGTTCCAAATTATAGATTTGCCGTAAAAACTGGTAGCACAGATAGTTCGTCATTAGTTATGGGATTTAATCCGAATTTTACCATTGGTATATATGTTGGTACAGATGACAATAGTCAAGAATATGACAAAACGTTAGCTAAAAAACTATTTGTTAAAATTGCAAATATGTTGATGGAAAATAAAAAAGATGTCTTCTATGAGACACCTAATTTAAAAGCTTTTACTTTAACAAATATAGAAACTGGTGAAAAATCTTTTACTTATTATCGCTAACAAGCATAACCGTAGAAAAGCATTGAATAGCTTTTCCTTGTCCAAGCTCTCCAATTTTTTCGTTAGTACCAGCTTTTATTGAAACGTTTGTAATATCTGTAAATAAGAGTTTAGCAATATTAGTTTTAATTTCATCCATATATTTTGCTAATTTTGGAGATTCAAGAACTATCGAACAATCTATATTATTAATTTTATAGTTTTGTTCAAACATTTTAGAGACAGCAAATTCTGCAATTTTTGAACTTGCAATGCCTTTTATAGACTCATCTGATGGTGGAAAAAACTTTCCCAAATCACCTAAAGCTAATGCACCTAAAATAGATTCAGCTATAGCGTGTAAAAGACAATCACCATCTGAATGAGCTACACTTTTTTTGTTGCATGGGATATAGATACCACCAACATAAATTCCATTGCCTTCACTTAATTGATGAATATCAACAGAAAATCCGATTCTAAATTTTTCCATTATTTTGTAACGTTAAATTTAATAAATAAGCAGTCGCCATCTCTAACGACATATTCCTTACCACATGTCATTATCTTTCCAGCTTGTCTAAGAGCTACTTCAGACTTGTATTCACAAATATCTTCATAACTATAAACTTCTGCTTTAATAAAACCTTTTTCAAAATCTGTATGAATAATGCCAGCACATTCTGGGGCTTTCATACCATCTTTAAATGTCCAAGCTCTTACTTCATCACTTCCAACAGTAAAGAATGTTTTTAAGCCTAGCAAATCATAAGAAGCTTTTGCAACTTTGTCTAAACCTGACATATTAGTTCCTAACATATTTAAGTATTCTGCTCTTTCTTGACTTGAAAGTGGAGCTAAGTCAGATTCCATCTTAGCTGAAACAGGAATTGCTATAGCGTTTTCTGCTTTTGCTATTTCCATAACTTGTGAAAAATATTTATCTTCAGAAGGATTTTGATAGCTTTCTTCTGAAACATTTCCAACATAAATTACAGGCTTCATAGATAACAAGTTGAATTCTTTAACTATCTTTTTTTGTTCTTCTGTTAAAGGAACAAGTCTAGCACTCTTAAAATTCTTTAATTCTTCAGTTAAAAGTTTGATTAATTCTCTTTCAGCTAAAGCATCTTTATCTTTTGTTATTTGTGCTTTTTTACAAATTTTATCTAGTCTTTTTGCTAAGACATCTAAATCAGACATAATTAACTCTAATTCAATAGTTTCGATATCTCTTTTTGGATCAACATTTCCATCAACGTGAATAATTTCACTGTCATCAAAACATCTGACAACATGAACAATTGCATCACAATTTCTAATATTTCCTAAAAATTGATTTCCTAATCCTTCACCTTTACTTGCTCCTTTAACGAGTCCAGCAATATCTGTAAATTCAAAAGTAGCTCTTACTTGTTTTTTAGGATTGAAAAGTTCTACTAATTTATCAAATCTTGGATCTTTTACTTCAACAATTCCTTGGTTTGGTTCGATTGTTGCAAATGGATAATTTTCTGCTAATGCGTGAGAATTTGTAATAGCGTTAAATAAAGTTGATTTACCAACATTTGGTAATCCCACAATACCTGCTTTAAGTGACATATTTTTACCTCTGAAATAATTTTCAAGCAATAAATTTTAACACAAGTTTTATATATAGTAAACTTTATACATATGTATAAAGCAATTAAAAACCCGCAATAAATGCGGGAGAAATATCTAACGAATACGCACGATATTTTAGTTTAACTTGGATTATTCAGCTTTTTCGCCTGTTTTGCGAACGTTTGAAGCTCTTAAGCCACGTTCTGAATTTTCAACGTCGAATTCGACAAGTTCGCCTTCTTCGGCTGTCTTGTATGAATCCATGACAAGAGCTGAGTAGTGGAAGAAGACATCGGTTCCGTCTTCGGCACGAATGAATCCGTATCCCTTCTCCTTGTTAAACATTTTAACTTTACCCTTCATATAGGACCTTTCAAATGCAGTCTGTTTCAAAACTACCATTAAATTCTATCACATTTTGACGAATTGTAAAACGCTTTATATCTTAAAGATGTAATTGCTTACATTTTTTTGACATTTATTTTGTTTTGAAGCATTCAAAAGGTGTATAATCGCGTATTTTAGAGTGTATATGTAGTGCTCCAATCATTAATGAAAATATAGAAAATAACGCCATCGTTATATAAACAATAGGATTTATACTTCCAAAACTATATACTGTTTTTTCATACATCAACGTTTCATATAAAGAGACAAATATCACATTAAAAACTGATGAAATAAACGCATTAAAAACAAGCAACAAAATAGATGTAAAATAAGTTTCAAAAATTTCTATGTTGTGATATCCATACGTTAAATAAATACCTATTTTTCTTTTTTCTTTGCTTATAAGAATATTCATAGCAAAAGATAACATTCCTAAAGATATAAACATAGTAAACGCAGAAAAACTAACTAAAAATATGTTAACAAAATAAATTGCTTCATTAATTCCATTTTCAATAATTTCACCTGGAAAGGAACATTCAAAGTTTGGAAAGGAAACTTTCATATAATTTAAAATCAAGTCATGATCTAACAAACTATTAAAATTGATCAATGCACCAGTACATCTTGAATCACTAGCTTTTAAATTTCCTCTATCAATTAAAAATGCTGTTGGAAAAATAGACGATTGATAGATTGCATCTTCTTTGCTATCAATTACTCCAGTAATTCTAAATTCTACATCTTTAAATTTATTTATATATTCTTCCTGTGATTGAACAGTCTCCAATAGGATTAATCCACTTATTTTCGCGTTTAAATAATCTTTATTTGTTAAAAATAGTTTAGTTGCAAGATTACTAGATATTAAAATTTCATCGATAGATTTAGGTTTTTGTCCTTCCAATAAATAATCATCCTTTGATAAAACTTTATATTTAATTCCATCTTGTGTTTTAACAGAAGATATTAGATCACATTTATATACCCCTTCTTCAACTTCAAACATTGCACCTTGAAACATATTTAAGTCTAATTTTGATTGATAATTAACATCAGCAAGCCTATTAAGTTTTTGTCTTTCCAATGATAAAAACAAAGGCTTTGAAAAGCCACAATATCTTCCATCAGCTAAAAAACCAAACGCTGAATTTGAAACAATAACTGAATTAATATTATCTTCAAATTTATTGCATATCTCATTTATCTCTGATAATTTTATATCCACTATGTTGTCAACTATAACAGCGTATCTATCTTTATTGAAGTTTATTTTTTCAATTAAATACGATGAGTATTTATTATCTTTGACAAACGATTCATAAAATTCTAAAAAGGTATTATGTTTTAAAGATAAATACGAACAACATTTTATTTTCCATGGAATATCACTATCAATCTCCAAATTATTATATTGTTCCAACTTTAATTCTTTATTTAAGAATTGTATGTTCCACTGCGCATTATTAACAATTATTTCAGCAGAAACACCAACTATTATTTTGACAATTTTAAAAATTATATCTGCAGAATATTGCATTATAGAAGCACCTACTTCTAAATTTAAATATAGACCATATTTTTCAATATACTGATCGATACTATAAATACCTAACATTTTCTCAAGTGCATCATAATCGCTTTGCTTAAGCATTAAAACTATTTCGTCATTTTTCAGATTTAGCACTTTAATATTTTCTTCGTAATCTCTTAGAGGATTAATAAAGTTTCTGATAGATATAGAATTAAGATTAATTTTATTCTTATTGTTTAAAGTGATATAATAACAATTTTTATTATCGAATAATTGTTCGAAATTTCCATAGTAATATACTCCATATCCTGTAACATAATTGCTATAGTCGCTACATATTTTTTCAGAAATATCTATGTTAGTTCCATATAAAGAATCATCGATAATATTCGGATTATCTTTAACAATTTCTAAAGAATTATTATCAATCGTTCCTTTTAAAGTATTTGAGATAGTTTCTTTTACAGAACTTGACAAATAAAAACTCATGCCAAAACAAGTATTGCTTATAATTAGTCCAAAAAGCACTAATAAATATCTTATTTTGTTTCCTCTAAATGTTTTAAGCGACTTTTTTATCATATTAAAAAAACTATATCTTTTTCTAACTTTTATTTTAACTTTCATTATTTTATAAAATTCTCTTTTGTCTTCTTTAATTTGAAAATTTCCATCAACGCATTCAATTAAAGTATCGTTTTCAAGTCTATCATTTGAATGAGTAACAACAATTACGAGTGAAGTCCTAGCAATAACATTTAAAGTTTTAATTATTATTGATCTATTTTGATCATCTATAGAAGCAAATGGCTCGTCTAAAATTAATATGTTTGGATTATTAATTAAAGCTCTAGCAATTCCAACTCTTTTTCTTTCTCCGCCAGAAAGATTTTTAATAAGTTCGTTTTTCTTTTCGAACCGTAGTCTTTTATCAAAAGATAATATAAGATTGGATCAGAAACAAGTTTAGTTGGGTATATCGAAGTATAACCTGTTTTCGTATTCAGTTGTTTAGATCGTATAAAAAAGCGTCAATCTTATGAAACTATCGTATATAAGACGATAGAATTTGTTCTAATTCGTTTAACGACAGGGCGCCAGATTGTCGCCAAATGATTTCACCTTGTTTCCATAGTACAAGGGTAGGGACTGACTGTATTCTATATTCCGAAGACAAGGAAATATTTTTATCGATATCTATTTTTAGTATAATGATTTTATTCCCTATTTTCTTTTTCAATTCTTCAAGGACTGGTTTCATCATTTTACAGGGACCACACCATTCTGCAAAAAAGTCTACTAGAACCGGGGTATCACCTGCGATAATATCTTGAAATTTGTTCATGTCTTGAAATTTAATAAGATGAATATGATTTTAACAGCGGTATGGTTCTGTTGGTTCGATTCGTTCCGTGAATATCAGAAAATAGTATTGTCACGACAATCGACCAACCAGCTTCCTCTACGGTTAACCAAAGTAAGATTAATTTTTCGTATGAGTTTGTGTTTATGTGAGAAAAATAATTTCCCTTGTACGAACAGGGTATCTTGTGAAGTATTCATCTCAGAATAAGAAATATTGAAATGAGTGGGTGTGTTTTTTAATTCATCGGATTGATTCCCGACTAAGGTCTCAAACAAATATAGTGTTTCGGCCGACTCGGGAGTCGATAGCTTTTTAGCTTCTTGGAAGTTAGCGTTGGATAGATTTTCGACGAAAGATATGGCTATATTTTCAGGCTCGAAATGCTGATGGATAGAAGGGGTGCTAATCAATATTAAAGGGAGGCCTATGGCAGAGACGGTTAGACAAAAAAAGATAATGCGAACACGTGTTTTTGCTTTCATTGCGATATTCAATTTTATCTTTACTTTTGGCAAAGATAATAAAAGGTGAGCGCAGAGACAAACGGAAAATTCATTTCCGATTTGACTATGCCGAACCGCATCCCATCTTCGTATCTACAAAGATAGCGACTTTAACGATACATAATTCAACCCCTATTTGTCCTTTATAGTTTTTTGTCAACCGATTAAGCCGAAAATCTTTTTCAAGCAGACTAACAAAATCCCGATTATTTTGTTATCTTTGTATAACCACATTAAAATGTAAAAATTATGAAAGGTCTAAATTTATTGTTTGCATTTCTCGGCGGAGCCGCCGTGGGTGCTGCCGCCGGAATTCTGTTTGCTCCCGAAAAAGGGGTCGATACCAGAGCGCGCATTTGTAAATTACTTCACGACAAAGGAATCCAATTAAAAAAAGAAGATATGGAACACTTGGTCGACCAAATTGCCGAAGAGGTAAAGGGCGGGAAGTAACTCCTCTAAAATGAAGATGAGGATATCAAAGCGTACCGGTTCGTACCTTTGATACTCTCATCTGTATTTTTCTCTCCTCTAAAAAACACAGTTATGTTCGATACTCAAAACAACGCTTTCCGAAAACTATTTGAAGAAGGAAAGAAATACATCAATTTACAAATTGACTACGCCAAACTGACAGCTACTGAAAAAATTTCGGTTATACTGGGCATGTCGGTTCTCTTCGCTGTCATCTTGGTGCTCTCTGTTGGAGCCGGCATATATCTTTCCTTTGCACTGGTCTATCTCTTAGAGCCTCTTGTAGGAATCGTAGGAAGCTATGCGATCGTCGGTGCTGTGTTCCTGTTACTCATAGCGATTGTTATCCTATTCAAGAAAAAACTCATATTGGTTCCTATCACTCGTTTTATCTCCAAAGTGTTACTGGATAATGAAAAAACTCCTCTATAAAATGAACGAAAACCATACAAATCAACAAGGGCTGACCCTCGAAGAAATAGCTGTTCATAAACAAGCTCTAAAAATAGCCATCGCCGAACAGCAAAAAAACGTCAATGAAGCCTACCGACAAGTAGTAGCACCGTTCTCAGATGCGAAATCGGTTTCAGGATATATCGGAGGCCGTTTATTAAATGGCTTCACAATGATCGAAAGTGCTATATGGGGATTCAGACTAATATCACGAATTTTTCGCATATTCCGAAAATTTCGGTAAAGCTACGTCCATTCTTCATCATCGAAAATTTTTCCTGTACGCTCTATCACACAAAAGTTGCCCAACATCAACAACCGCTCTCATCAACCACATATCCAATTGTTAATCCTCCGTTTCGGTTAAACTATGTTGAAAATCTTCTGTTTATACCATAAACGGCAAATTCGGAATAACTATGAAAAAAAGACAATTGATATGGATCGGTTTGATAGGAGTGATTATGGCAAGCTGCGGCGGAAAATATAAAATCACCGGAAAAACCAATCTTATACCCGATGGAGAAGCCATCTTACTGCAAAAACAAAACAACGAACAATTCGAAATAGTCGATAGTGCTACTGTCACTAACGGTTCATTCTCATTCAAAGGAGAACAAAAAAGTCCGGCGATAGCAATATTGGTACATTTGAACGACAAACAATCACAAATTCCACCTCAACTGATAGCATTGGAAGAGGGAGATATTTATGTCACGCTCGATTCTGTCTCTCACATATCCGGGACACCGCTGAACGACAGATTACAGATGTATGAGACAAAACGCCGCTCCTACGATACCCGCATACGAAACATTACGAACCGATATCTGAAAGATTATTTATCGGGACAATTATCCGACAGTACTTTTGTTATATTGAAAAAGGCTTTCGATAAAGAACAAAAAGGTCTTGAAACACTCACTCGAAACTATATTCTGGCAAATACCGACAACATAACTTCTATCTATCTGTTTCTACAAAACAGTTTTTTATTCTCCCCCGAAGAACAGCGAGAGCTAATCGCCCATGCAGCTCCTTCTTTTAAAAAAAATCCGGCGGTAAAAAAAGTTTCCCACATGTTGGATCGACTGAAAAACGTAGAACCCGGTATGCCGTATATCGACTTACCTTTACAAACAATCGAAGGGAAAGAGACTTCTTTATCGACATATATCGACAAAGGGAAATATATTCTCCTCGACTTTTGGGCATCATGGTGTCCCCCTTGTCGAAGACAAACTCCTTATTTAAAACAATTATTCGAACGATATGACAAACGGCAATTCTCCATTGTAGGTATCTCATTCGATACAAACCGGGAAGAATGGAAAGAATATATACAGAAAAACTAAATAAAATGGGCACAACTCATAGATCAAAAAGGTTGGGAATCCACCGCTATACTTACGTATGCCATACAAGGAATCCCTCACCTCATATTACTCGGACCCGACGGTAAAATCATAGCCAATAATCCTTCGGAAAAACAACTGAGTAACATTCTATCGAACCAACTAAAACAATAAAAATTTCACAACAGAGAATGCTGTATCGAAATCGATTTTCACATCTTTACCCCCGGATGGACGAACTGACCATGTTTGATTGTCTTTTTCCCATACTGAATAGCGAATACCGGCAACGATGCAAACACCCCAAACACTGCAAACATTGCTCCTTTATCCAAATCGGACGATTATCTCGCATTTCTATTGCACCCATCGGACACTTCTTGGCACACGCCCCACATCCGATACATCGACCTAATACCACGAAAGGAGCAGTCGATTTCTTTCGATTACAATAAGTATAGGGAAAAGCGAGCCAGTGAGGAATCTTCCTATTATCAAAATCACCCCGAACTCTGTTGACAACCTTTTCTATAACACGATCTATACACACCTCCGCATCTTTCGTAACCTTCTCACATTTCTCTTCATCAGACAAATCAAACATCAATGTATAGGTGTCTACCATTTTGACGATATATCTACCGTCCAAATTTAATCCCTTCTTTCTCAATGCCTTTTCCATCATATAATGGGACTGTCCCGTTATAGTTCCAAAAGTTACGACATGATAGACGAAATGTTGCCCTCGAACACATAAATCTAAGTTACGGATAAATTCCGAGACAATAGACGGCAATCCAAAAAAATAAACAGGAGTCACAAAACCGACCCTCTCTCCGGGCAACAGCTCCCATGTATATTTATGATTTTTCAGACATTCTGTTATTGAAACAAGAGTTTCACCCGTAACTTCTGCCAACCGCTGTGCAATGTATTGGCTATTACCCGTTGCCGAAAAA
>OGOW01001335.1_pt1 | contig 23144 bp, 21 predicted proteins | sample 1552781 | NCBI WGS metagenome assembly OGOW01 (sample SAMEA2580145, study PRJEB22360) | human gut metagenome | biome: human gut; feature: human-associated habitat; material: faeces | place: Denmark | collected 2008/2010
TTAAAATGATCCCAATCGCAAATGCCACGCAATGGGAAGTTCACATTAAGCAAACCGCTAAACTGGCCCTTAACATAAATTTTATCAATTAATTCCTCTTGTCCATTTCTATATTATACAAAAAACGGAAGTATCTTTTACCAATACTTCCGCCCTTAGTGCTTTCTGCACCTGATAACTATATCTCCTTAATAATTACCGCATCAATAAGCAGCTTACTTATGCTCTTCCATGCCCTTTATGGTAACGCTCAACTGGTTAAACGGTATTTCAATGCCTGCTGCATCTAATGCCAACTTATACTGCTCAGTGAGAGCCCATTTTGTATCCCAGTATTTGTCTGAACTAACCCACACCCTCGTCTCAAGCGTAACCTGGCTTGCATCAAGGCTTGCCACAAATACATTAATTGGCTTGTCTTTTAGAATATTCCCATCTTTCTCAATAATTTCCATGAGCACACTCTTTGCTGCGGCAATGTCGGCTTCATAGCTTATTCCCACCTGAATATCTACACGACGTTTATCCATCGCACTCACGTTCTTGACGCTTGAATTTGCCAGTGTTCCGTTAGGTATAACAATCATCTTATTGTCAACCGTTGCAAGCTTAGTATAAAATACATCGATTCCTACAACTGTTCCCTCGTCACCGCACGCAACGATATAATCGCCTACCTTGAACGGCTTGAAAATAAGTATCAACACGCCACCTGCAAAATTTGCAAGGCTTCCCTGAAGTGCAAGACCTACTGACAATGTGACTGTACCGAAAAGGGTTACAAATGTTGTCGTTGGTATTCCAAATATAGATACAATCGCTATAAATAGCAGCACATACAAGCCTACTTTTATAATTGAATATATGAACTTTACAACAATCGGCTCAATCTTTCCTTTGTTAAGTGCCTTGGTTGTGAGCTTTAGTATCCACTTGATAAGCTTGCTCGCAATAAAATATACAATAATTGCTATCAGTACATTTTTTCCGAACTTCAACGCATAGTCAATCACTTTGTCTAATATCTTGTCCCAGTGTGACACACTTGCCGCCGCTGCATCGATTACCTGTGTAACCGCAATCTGTTCTCCTGCCATATCTTTTCCCTTCTATATTGGTTTTTTAGTAAAATATAAACTACGATATTTTCTTGTTCTGCCCTGCGCGGCATTTTCTCTGGCTTGGGGCTGATATTTTTCTTATAAAACCGGCTTTTCTTGCGTTTTCTCTGCCATTATGCGGCTTTTACTACAGTCTTAGGCTGATATTCTTCTTTTTAAGCCGGATTTTCACACGTTTTCTCTGCCATTATGCGGCTTTTACACCAATCTTAGACTGATATTCTTCTTAGTAAAGCTAGCTTTTCACGCTTTTTCTCTGTCCTGCATAATACATCTAGCTATTCATAGGCAGACACTACTCTACCTTTTAGCAGGTATAGCTTTTTCTGCATCCGGCTTTACCTTATTGTGCTTCACTGTATCTGCCTTCACTTCATCTTCTTTTACTGCATCTTCTTTTACCGTATCTGCCTTTTCTGCATACGGCTTTACTGTACCGCCCTTACTTCATCTTCTTTTACCGCATCCGCCTTTTCTGTATCCGCCTTCTCAGTCTTCTCCTTGTGTGGCATCACTTTTGTTGATACCCCTGCGCCTTCTTCTGTTTCTCTTTCTGAGTATCTTACTGCGTTTCCTTCTTTGTCTCACGCTGCGTCTCTTTCTTCGTCTTCTTCTGCTTCTCTATCTTAGAATCTTTCTGCGTTTCCTTATTTATCTCCTCCGGCGTCTCTTTCTTCTTTGCCTTCACTTTTTCCGCCTTCGGGACATTTTCTGATTTAGTTATCTTCGTATCGACTATCTCAGGTATCTCAATCTCATCAGCTGTCACAGTCTCCTCATCTACACGCCTGAAAATACACATTCCAAGAGGTGGAATTGTGATGTATATTGAGTCTTTTCGGTTATCGCATTCACTCTCCTGTGACACCTTGACGCGCGAATTGAGCTTGCCTGTTCCACCATACTTCTTGGCATTGCTGTTAAAGATTTCTTTGTAATGTCCAGCTTTTGGCACACCTATCTTGTATTTCTCGCGAAGCACAGGAGTGAAGCTGACAACAACAAGCAGTTTGTCACCATTCTTAGCCCGGCGTACATATGACACTATACATTCATCAGCGGAGATATTATTAATCCACTCGAAGCCTTCCGGGTTATAATCAAGCTCATAAAGAGCTGGTTCTTTCTTATAAAGAACATTCAAATCCTTCATATATCTGTGAAGCTTCTGGTTATATTCCTTGGAAAGCTCGTCCCAGTCGAGGCTCTTTTTCTCCCACCACTCGTTGAACTGTCCGAAATCCTGCCCCATAAAGAGAAGCTTCTTGCCCGGATGCGTATACATAAAGCCATATGCCGTGCGAAGGTCAGCAAACTTCTCCGAAATATCTGCCTCCGGCATCTTGTTTATCATAGAACACTTGCCATGTACTACCTCATCATGCGAGATAACAAGGATAAAGTCTTCGCTGTAAGCGTATATCATGCTGAATGTAAGCTCTCCGTAGCGCCCCTTTCTAAAAAGAGGATCCGCACTCATAAAGTCAAGAAAATCATTCATCCAGCCCATGTTCCACTTGTAATCAAACCCCAGCGAACCGTCCTTTATATCACCTGTCACCATAGGCCATGCCGTAGACTCCTCTGCAATCAGCATTGAAGTCCTGTTCTTCTTTTTGTATACCGCATTAAGCTGCTTGAAAAACGCAACTGCATCAAGATTTTCATTGCCGCCGTACATATTGGCAACCCATTCACCATTTTTCTTTCCATAGTCAAGATAGAGCATTGACGCAACAGCATCCATTCTAAGACCATCCACATGGTATTCCTTTGCCCAAAATAGTGCATTGGCTATGAGGAAGTTCCTGACCTGCGGCCTGCCATAATTGTATATATATGTTCCCCACTCCGGATGCTCGCCCTGCCTTGGGTCAAGATGCTCATACAAAGCAGTTCCGTCAAATCTTGCCAGCCCAAAATCATCCTTTGGAAAATGAGCAGGAACCCAGTCTAAAATCACACCAATCCCTGAGCAGTGCAGAAGGTCAACAAAATATCTGAAATCGTCCGGCGTTCCATATCTGCTTGTAGGCGCATAATATCCTGTCACCTGGTATCCCCACGAACCATCAAAAGGATGCTCCATAATCGGCATAAGCTCAACGTGAGTATATCCCATCTCTTTTACATACTTGATAATAAGCGGTGCTAGCTCACGATAATTATAGAATTCTCTTCCGTCATCCGGCTTCATAAATGAACCTAAATGCAGTTCATATATGGACATAGGCTTATCTTTGTTGAGGTCCCTGTTCTCAAGATAGTCGCTGTCAGTCCACACATACTTATCGATATCATATACTATCGATGCATTGTTAGGACGAAGCTCACTGTAAAAAGCATAAGGGTCTGCCTTAAGTCCTATCATTCCGCCCTTGTATTTTAACTCATACTTATAAATGTCAAGCGGCTTAACACCCGGTATAAAAAGCTCATACACTCCATACTTATCAATAAATTGCATCTGGTGGTCTCTTCCGTCCCAACTGTTAAAATCACCGACAACACTCACTCTCCATGCATTAGGTGCCCACACTGCAAAATGAACTCCCTTTACGCCATCTACCTCCATAGGATGTGCACCGAGAATATTATAAAGCTCATAATTGATTCCTGCCTCAAAGCGTTCAAGCTCCGATTCAAGAATCTGTACCTTGAAGTTGTATGTATCAGGTATCTGTTTCGTATTTCCATCACCATAATCTACAAGCAGCTCATACGCCACACGCCTCTTTCCCGGAATAAGAAGTGCAAAATATCCGGCTTCATCAACCTGCTCCATATCATAAATCTTATTCTTACCTGTAAGTACAACCTTCACTCCCACTGCCCCCGGCTTAAAGGTCTCAAAAAGCAGCCCATCAGCCGTGACATGCTGTCCTAAAATATCAAGAGGATGCTTACACTCTGAATACACAACAGCTTCAATCTCAGGCCAGTCCATCAAATCATATAATTTTTTATCCATGCAATCCCTCATTTCCGAGCAATATATCGCAAAAGACGATGGAAAATCCACGAATACATTTTCTCATCCGCCATTATGGCAATCTGTTTTCGCTCATAAACAGACTGCATCTGCAAAAATAAGCTTCCAGCTTATTCCTACACAATTTCACCTTTAATATTATTTTATAAATTTATTTTACCACCATTAAATTGTCTTTGCAATTTATTTGTGTTATAATAAATTCATTAAAAATATGGAGGTACATTATGCTTCACACTACAGTTGAATTAAGACCTGATTATTCAAAAGCAGGCATATCACACAGCGATTCCGTGGCAAGGCTCACCACATACATTATTGACCATCACAGCGAATTCCGCGGCGACAAGACACGTCCTATGGTTCTTATATGTCCGGGCGGCGGCTACACTCATCTGTCTTCTCGCGAAGCAGAGCCTATCGCTCTTAGAATGAACGCACATGGTTATAATGCATGTATTCTCTACTACAGCCTTGCTCCGGATAAATATCCTTCACAGCTTATAGAAGCTGCAATGGCTGTCGATTATATAAAAAAACATGCCGAAGAATGGCATGTCAACACAGATAAAATATGTATATGCGGATTTTCGGCAGGTGCGCATGTAGCCGGAAGTCTCGGAACAATGTGGAAGGACGACATCATAACTAAGACACTCGGTCAAAAAAGCGAAGACTACAGACCGTCCTGCATGCTTTTAGCATATCCTGTCATCACAGCAGGCGAGTTTGCCCACCGCGGTTCCTTCGATGCTCTTGTAGGCGGCGATGAGAAGATGTACGACACTGTTTCTCTCGAAAAGAGAGTAAATGATGACACTGTGCCTACATTCATCTGGCATACATTTGAAGACGGTGCAGTGCCTGTCGAGAACTCTCTTCTCATGGCCGGTGCGCTAAGAAAATACAAGATTCCATGTGAGCTCCATATATTTGCCAAGGGCTGTCATGGTCTTGCACTCGCAACAGAAGAGACCGCATGCCTTACAGGCCGCGAAATACAGCCTGAATGCGCATGCTGGCCTGAACTTTTTGCCACCTGGTTTGATAATATGGCTATTTAAAGCTCGTCATATAGTTATTTCTAAGCTATTACCATACAGTCTGACAATATGCAGCTCTAAGCTGCTCTAGTGCCTGTCTGAGAGTCTTTCTTGGACAGGCTATATTTAATCTGATGAATTGTCCGCTTTCTTTTCCGAAAATCTTTCCGAAATCCACCCACAGCTTCGCTTTATCCTCAACAAAGCTCTCAAGCTCTTCAACGCTTAATCCGAGCTTTTCACAGTCAAGCCATATAAGATATGTTCCGTCCGGCTCTACAAGCCGGATTTTCGGCATGTTCTCTGCAAAATATTCCCTCGCAAAATCAAGGTTGCCTGCAATGTACTCTTTTAAAGCTCTGTACCACTCTTCACCTTTACTGTATACCGACCGGCATGCCGTAAGTCCCAATACATTAGGCTGTGAAAAACCAAACGCTTCAAGCTCACTCTTAAATTTCTTCCTGATTTCAGGATTTGGAATAAAAATATTCGATACATGAAGTCCTGCTATATTAAACGTCTTGCTCGGAGCGGTGCAGAATACCACATTGTTTTCAAATTCTTCACCTAATGACGGAAATACAGTGTGCTTATGCCCCTCATATGTAAAGTCGCAGTGTATCTCATCAGATACTATGATAACATTGTGCTTTAAGCAGATTTCACCCATTTTTCTAAGCTCTTCCTCTGTCCATACACGCCCTACAGGATTATGCGGACTGCATAAAATAAACAGCTTCACATTTTCATCGACTATCTTTTTCTCAAAATCTTCAAAATCAATACTGTATTTTCCGTTCTCATATACAAGCTGGTTGTTCACTAATTTTCTCTTATTAAGTAAAATCGCTTCGGAAAAAGGATAGTACACCGGCTGCTGTATCAGCACTCCTTCTCCTTCCTTTGTCAGAGCCCTCACTGCCACCGATATTGCAACAACGACACCCGGTGTAACCGTTATCCACTCCGGCTTTCCTTCCCAGCCAAAATGCGAATAAAACCAGCCTATAACACTGTCAAAATACTCCCTCTTAGGGTCTGTATAGCCGAATATCCCATGTGATACTCTTTTCCGTATATCATCAAGTATATTCTCTGGCAGTGCAAAATCCATATCAGCTACCCATAGCGGAAGCAGATCATCCCTTCCACGCCTCTCAACCTGAAAATCATACTTTAGGCAGCTCGTCCCACGCCTGTCAACTATCTTATCAAAATCGTACATGTAATTCCTCATTTCCACCGTTTTTTATCTGTATCGGCAAAGCAATAATATATTTTACGAAAACAGATTTTTAATATATACTCCTGCATACCACAACGCTTGTCATGCTGCTGCCGTTAAACAGTCTAAATCAATCTTCAAAATTATTCTAAGCGAATGCCTTTTCTAAATCCGCTATCAAATCTTCTATATCCTCTATTCCGACAGAAATTCTAAGAAGACTCTCCGTTATTCCATTTCTCTCCTTCACTTCAACAGGAACATCCGGATGCGTCTGAAGTGTAGGATATGTAAGAAGTGTCTCAACTCCTCCAAGGCTCTCTGCAAAGCTTATCAGATTAACGCTGTTAAGCACTTTTAACGCGCTCTCCTTTGACTCCATCTCGAATGAAATCATGCTTCCGAAGCCTCTTGCCTGACGCTTCATAATATCATGCCCCGGATGCTCTTCAAAGCCTGGATAATATACCTTCTTAACCTTCGGATTCTTCTTAAGCCACTTAGCGAGCTTAGCCGCATTAGCCTGCTGCCTCTCCATGCGGATTCCAAGTGTCTTGATTCCTCGAAGCACAAGCCAGCTGTCAAAAGGAGAAAGATTTGCTCCTGTCGTCTTAGATACATATAGTATTCTCTCTGCAAGCTTCTCATCTTTCACGACCACAAAGCCTGACAGAGTGTCATTGTGCCCGCAAAGGAACTTAGTTCCGCTATGTACCACAATGTCAGCACCAAGTTCAAGCGGATTTTGAAGATATGGCGACAAAAATGTGTTGTCTACAATCAGGAGTATGCCATGTTTCTTGGTAATCTCTGCCACCTGTGCAATGTCAGTCACATTCATCATTGGGTTGGTCGGAGTCTCAATATATACTGCCTTTGTCTCCGGACGTATATACTTTTCGACATCCTCCCTGCTTGTGTCAACATATTCAATCTCATATCCATTCTTCTTTGAAATATTGTCAAAGAGTCGAACACTGCCGCCATACAGATCATCGCCCGCTATTATATGCGCTCCCTGTGAAAATATCTCCATGGCAACAGTTATTGCCGCCATTCCTGACGAAAATGCATATGCATGTGTTCCCTTCTCAAGAGACGCTACAACACTCTCAAGCTGATTTCTTGTCGGATTGGAAAGTCTGCTGTAATCATAACCGGAGCTAACTCCGACCTGCGGATGCTGGAATGTCGCCGTCTGATAAATCGGATAGCTGAGTGCTCCGTAGTGCTTCTCATCTCCCTGCTCTCTTTCCTCTCCGTATATACATCGTGTATTTATTCCGTAACTCATAGTCATTTCTCCTTCCGAAAATTCTGTTTTTACAGCGAATTCTTACAGCTTCCAATTACTGTCAATCTGTCTTCTGATTCGCCCTTAATTCCGTAAAATCAATCTCTCATTTCCGGCACATCCGTTATTGTGTGCCTTTCTATGTCTGAAAGTATATCAAACCTATAGGAAAAGTGTTAATACTGTGATTTTATAGTCTGATATAGGTAATATCTATATCTATTCTCTTGATATATAAGATAAAAATACCCTTGAAATGCTCTGCAAAAAGCTTTTCAAGGGTATTTTAAGGTATTAAATAATGGCTTTTAACAATTTTCAATTATACAAAAATATCCGAATCAGAATAACTTCTATAATCCGCCACACTCCGGCACCTTTACTTCCTGTCTATATTTCTGAGCTAAAATACGGCTCGCCGCCAATTTTTGTACTAATCATTGATTCCATGAAATCAATATACTCCTGCTTGGTAAAAATCGGCTTGTAGTCATTAACAAGCTTTCTTGCCGCTGCTGCTCCGCCCTTTAGAAATCTGTATGTCGTAAGCGCAAATATCTTTGCGGTAACTATGTAGGCAAGTTCCTCGTCATTGATGTCAAAATCAACGCTGTGAAGTCCGCTTCCGACTGCTCCGCCTGTATTAAATGTAAAAACCGGCTGAATATGCTGTAAATCACCCACATCTGTTGAACCTCCGCTTGGCTTATTTGTCCCATCGAACATATTAACATTGTATTTGTCATCTGCCGCAAGGCGCGCCGCCTCTACAAGCTCCTCCGGCGCATCCACCGGAATTGTAGGAAGATATCCGGGCATCGTCTCTATCTCGACCTGAGCACCCACCGCAACGGCTCCCGCAAGGAAAGCTCTGTCCGTCTTCTTTGACGCATCTAATATTGCGTCCGTATTATTCGCTCTCACAAGCGTCTCTATAACAGCTTCATTCGGAATGACATTTACCAGATCGCCTCCCTTTGTCATAATAGGATGAACCCTGATTGTATCTTTATCCTGAAATGTCTCTCTCTGGTACTGAAGCGCTGTAAGACCTATGGACGCCGCATTAAGTGCATTCACTCCAAGATGCGGGCTTCCTGCCGCATGTGCCGCCTTGCCTTTGTAGCGGATGACCTTGCTCACAAATCCGTTTCCGCTTCCCTTTCTTATCACAACTTCATTTCCTATTGCGGTATGATGAGCAAGATTGATATCGATATCATCGAATGCACCAATCCTTATCAGCTCGCACTTGCCGCCGCCATATCTTATCTTACCTTCATTCTTGAGCTTATTTTTAAATTCTATCTCACCATACCCCTCAGCCGGCACCGCAAAGAATACAACCTGACCGTCAAGTGCTGCTGCAACCTCTTTGTCGGCAAGTGCAAGCGCTGCACCTACAACTCCTGCAAGCTGGCTGTGATGTCCGCAGCAATGTGCGCCTGAAGTCTCCTCGTTGGCATATTTATGGTCGGGAATTCTAAGTGCATCAAGCTCACCTATAAGTGCAAGACTTACATTGTCCTTCTTATCCTGATTAAGATATCCTTTGACACCTGTGACAGCAAGCCCTTCCTTAGTCTCAAGCCCTAATGCCTTTAGTTCATCCGCAAACTTCCCTGCAGTACGGAACTCCTTATATCCAAGCTCCGCATGTGTATAGATATCTCTTGCAAAATCTACGATTTTTTCCCTGTTGTCATCAATGATTTTAATAATCTTCTCTTCTATTTTATCCATACGATTTTCCTTTCATATTCTTATATGCTGTCGAGTAATTGTCAAACTTAAACCTTAAATTTACAACCGGTAAATTTTCGATTCACTTTTAGTACTCCGGTATTGACCACAGATTTCTGTACTCGCTCTCATTGTTAGTTTTTAGCCAGTCTGTAAACTCCTTAGACTGGTATGCCGCAACAATATCCTTAGCCCACTGCGTATCTTTGTCGGCATCCTTTACCACAACCTGAAGCCAGAAATTATCTGTCAGATTCTCATTAAAAAGTGCTGTTGAAGGGTCAATGCCGGCATTGTAGACAATACTGCCTGTTATAATACCATAATCATAATCTGCAAGTGTAGTAGCAATTATATTGGTTGCAATATCGAGAAATTCAAGATTATACGGATTCTCTTCCACATCCTCAGGACTTGCGGTAGCATAGTCTGTTCCGTCCTTTAATTTTATCCAGCCCAAATCCTGTAACATTACAAATGCTCTTGCCATGTTTCCTTCATCCTGCGGGACAGCAATTTTCATTCCGTCCGCAATCTCATCAAGTGAAGTATGTGTCTCAGAGAAAATTGATGCAGGGACAGTCGGTATCGGTGTGAGTGCTACAAGATTTGAATTGTAGCTGTTGTTAAATGCGTTCATATAAGCTATATGCTGCTCAACCGAGAAATCAACATCCCCGTCTGCGATTGCCTCATCCGCATATTGAAGTGAAAGCTCTGACTCTTTAAATGTGTATCCTTGCTTTTCAAGTATCGGGATTATATGCTCCTCGAACAATATAGTATATGGACCTGAGCCCTTCGCATATGTAAGCTCCTTCTTCTCCTCTCCTGCTGCCGAGCTTGCCTTCTTTCCGCATCCTGCCGCAAGTACTGCTGCTAACACTGCTATTGCGATTACTGCTAATCTCTTTCCGAACTTTTTCATAATATTCTCTCCTTCTTAATCCAATTTTTATTATCTTCTTCGTGCCTTTCTTGCAAAATAGCTTCCGAGGCTCTGTATAAACTGTGTAATTATGATAAGCACAACCACAAGCGAATACATGAGTGTAAAATTAAATCTGTTATAACCATAATTAAGTACCAATGCACCGATACCACCGCCGCCGACATAACCAGCCATCGCACTTGCACCTATAAGTCCCACAATTCCTGTTGTGAGTGAGAGTATCACTGAGCCAAGTGACTCCGGCAGAATGAACTTTGTCACAAGCTGCAATGGTGTAGCTCCCATGGAAAGTGCCGCCTCTAGGATGCCATTTCCTGTATCGAGCAATGAATTTTCAAAGAGTCTTGTAAGAAGCGGAATTGCATTTACCGTGAGCGGGACAATAGCTGCTGTAGGACCTATTCTCGTTCCGATTATGAACTTTGTCACAGGCATTATCGCAACTAAAAGTACAACAAAAGGTGTACTCCGCACTATGTTTATAATCACATTGATTATATTGTATACCACAGCGTTCTGATAAAGACCGCCTTTTCTCGTAAAGATAAGCACAATAGCAAGTATAAATGCAACAACTGTCGCTATTATGAGTGATATTCCTACCATGTACAAGGTCTCCGCGCATGATGTGAGCAGCTTTTCATTTGATATTCCCAAAAATTGTTCCAGTGCCATATCCATTCCTCCTTTTTTCTACAAGCCTACCTCTGTATAACCTACGCCATGCTCTGTAAAATATTTCTGCGCTCCTTCAATAGCTTCAACACTTCCCACAATCTGTACAATAATGATTCCTAACACTCTCTCCTGTATCTCACTTATGTTGGCAAAAAGTATATTTGTCTCAACATCATAATTTTTATTGACGCCCGACAGAACCGATTCTGTGCTGTCGCTGTCAAGGAACTTAAGCTTTAGAAGCTTATTGTTCTTCTTCTCGGATTTTATGCTGTCCACTAATAGCTCCGGCACACTGTCATTGATTACAGTCTTTACAAAATTCCTTGTGATTTCCTGCTGTGGTTCACTAAACACATCAAGCACTTCGCCACGCTCCACAATTTTTCCGTTTTCCATGACTGCTACATGATTACATATGCCTTGGATGACATTCATCTCATGTGTTATGAGAACTATCGTTATCTTTAATTCCCTGTTAATCTTCTTTAGAAGCTTTAATATCGCCTTGGTTGTCTTAGGGTCGAGTGCGCTTGTTGATTCATCGCTTAAAAGTATCGAAGGTTCTGTCGCAAGTGCTCTTGCAATTCCTACTCTCTGCTTCTGTCCGCCTGAGAGCTTCGATGGATACACATCACGCTTATCCGTAAGCTCCACATACTCTAAAACCTCCTCAACCTTTCTTTTTATCTGCTCCTTCGGAACATGATTTAAAACCAACGGAAGTGCAATGTTGTCGTATACCGTCTTAGTCTCAAGAAGATTGAACTGCTGGAATATCATTCCTATTTTCTTTCTCTTTTTTCTAAGCTCTGATTTTTTAAGCTTATTGATATCGTCTCCGTCCACCAAAACCTGACCGGATGTCGGTACTTCAAGAGCATTTATTGTTCTTATTAATGTTGATTTTCCTGCTCCCGAAAAACCGATTATTCCGTATATATCTCCATCCTCTATTGTAAGGCTCACATCATCAAGCGCTTTTACTTCACTTTCCTTCGTCTTAAAAACCTTATTGACATTTCTAAGTTCAATCATATGCTCCCTCCTCCTGTCTGCCTCTTATATTTCTCTTCATTTCATCAGGTGTGGCTTTATCCTGTGCAGATTATATTTATCTCATACATCCTGTAATTGTGTTGTTTGTTATCTGTTGTCTGAAAGTATATCAAACCTATAGGAAAAGTGTTAATACGGTGATTTTATAGTTCGATATAGGATGAATTTATATCAAATCTTTTTGTTATATGCGCCTATTATTAAAAACCGCAAAAAAATAAAACCTCTGAGAAGCCTGCTTTGATATGTAATTTTCTATTGAACATCCAATAAAAAATATATATCATTTCAAGCTTATCAAAGGTTTTTCCTAAAAAACTCCTCTCTATAAATCAAAAACTTCAAGCCGGAGCATCATTTTGCTTATTGTAATAAATCTATTATTTACTCTGTTAACGCTCTTAATATTTGTCTTACAGCCGGATTACATACATTTATTGGAACTGCACGACAACATCCGCATTCGATGTGGTAAGCTTAACCTTAGAGCTTCCTTTACCTCCATTATATTTCTTGCCGCACTTGTCTTTGTCAACAGATATCGTTCCGTTGCTTGTGCTGATATCGTATGAATAGTCGTCTCTTTCTCCGGACATCACAGTCTTTATTTTACTGTTGGAGGTCTTTGCTTCAAGTGACTTGTCAAAATAGATATTATTAAGAATTATATCGCCATTCGATGTCTTTACTACTGCATCGACACCGCTTACGTCATCAAATTCTACTGTGCTGTTCGAAGTTGAAGCGCTTAAGCTGTCCGCAGTCACATTTTTAAGCACAACACTTGCATTTGATGTTTCAAGCTTTAAAACCTCTGTCGTGATATTATCCATATCTATTTCAGCATTAGAAGAATACGCAGTCACATCAGATGCATCAATATCGGAAAAGCTTATATCGGCATTGCTGCTTTTAGCATACACTTCCCCATTGACTTCTATATCCTCAAAAATTATTTTTTCATTACTTGTAGATACATGTATAAAATCATATTTTCCATCCGGAATATATATGTACAGGTATTGCTGCTTATCATTAAAGAAACCGAAATTAAAGAGCATATTCTTTCCATCCGATGTATTTTTAACTGTGAGCTGTCCATTCTCCACGCTAAACTCGATGTTGTCCTTATTATATGTATATAGCTTCATATTCACACCGAACTTATCATTTTCAGACCGCATGATGCGCACCTCGCAATTTGATAAATCCAAAAATACACTGTCAAAGCTCTCATAATCCATATCATTTATTGAATATTCTTCAAGCTCTGAAACAAGCTTGATTTTATCATTGTCAAACAGATTGATGCTGATTCCTTTTCCGCCCATAACGTCTCCAATAGAGAGCAGTATGCCGCCTACAACAATACATACCGCCGATATTATAAGCAGTATCTTCTTTCTTGTCTTCATAATTGCAAAACCTCCATCCGCAATTTTCTGTGCTTCTTTAACAGCACCTCTCTTTTCCTGTTAAAAAGCATTTCTCTTTATAACTGTTAAATCCCCATTATTATCTTTTCATCAATTTTCTTATGCCCTGTGATATTATTTTTACTATCTGCTTTCCAAGCAGTAATAAAAGAATACCAAAACCGATTGCTATAAGTCCTCCGCCAAGCACCATCATTCCATCCGCAGCCGACTTGGCAAAACCGGCAATTCCCACAACAATACATGCTGCTCCGGCAACCACAAACATCGCAAATGATATAAATATCGCAAATACAATGGCAACAACTGCCAACGCAAATCCAAAAGCAACACTTATCGCAGCTATCAAAAACGGAATCCACAGCGGTGCCGTACATGCAAGAGCCACAATCTTTCCTGTTGACTTCTTCTCTTTCTTATCTTCTATCTTAATATCATCGTGATAATCATAAGTATTCTTAAAATTATCTCCCGAATATGCATCACCTGTCCCACACAGCCTGCCTGCAAGTGCCTGCGGAGCACCAAGTTCTTCCATTGCCGCCTGCTCATTCCCCGAATCAATAAAATATTCCAGATAATATCTTATCACATCATCCTTTTCATCGTCCGTCATAGTAGTCAGATTATCTCTTAGAATCTGAAGGTACTCATCTCTTGTCATCCTTATTCCCTCCCAATATGCTGTCTATAATATTCTTATACTCCTCCCATTCGAGCCTGTATGCTGCAAGCCTCTCACGCCCGGCATCGGTTATCGAGTAGTATCTTCTGTTCCTTCCATTGTACGGCATATCGTACACCGTAACCGACTCGTCCTTCTGCAAGCGCCTGAGCACCGGATATAATGTGGACTCGGATATCTTCATAAGCTCCTTTATCCTCTGCGTGAGCTCATACCCATACACATCCGACTGCTCCAATACCGACAGCACACATGCATCCAAAAGTGACGCACTTACCTGAAAAGCCATGGCTGTCCTCCTTTCAAAGCCAGTTAAAGTCTCATCGTGCAAGCACGAACAACATTTGACTGTTTTCCTCTGGCATCATATAATATTATTTCTTTTTTAATACTATATACCATATAATATTATATGTCAACAAGAATATTTCCAAGCTTCTTCCCAAACAAAAAAAGGAAACAATATTCCATTCTGATTTAACAAATAAATGGAATAATTGTTTCCTTTTTCATTGGGACACAGGGACCAGACCCCTCTGTCCCATGTTAGCAGTCTAAAAACTTTTCCTCTCCGAATGCTTCAGAGATTGCAGCTCCTGGTGCAACCATAGGAAATACTTTGTCATCCTTCTCGATATGACAGTCGAGAAGACATGGTATGTTGAGTGCGATGGCATCCTTTATAGCCGCCTCGAACTCTTCACAGGTTGTAACCTTGTAGCCCTTAGCGCCCATAGCTTCGGCAAGCTTGACAAAATCTACTTGATCATCAAGAACCGTAGCCGAATATCTCTGTCCATAGAAAAGAGTCTGCCACTGGCGAACCATACCAAGAACATGATTATTTACAACAACCTCGATAACAGGAATATTGTATCTTGTAGCTGTAGCTATCTCGTTCATGTTCATACGGAAGCAGCCGTCACCGGCTATATTGATGACAGTCTTGTCTCTGCGTCCCCATTTAGCACCGATGCTCGCTCCAAGTCCATAGCCCATTGTTCCAAGTCCGCCTGAAGTAAGAAGCTGTCTAGGCTCCTTATACTTGTAGAACTGTGCAGCCCACATCTGGTGCTGGCCTACCTCTGTAGTGATAATCGCATCACCATTTGTAACTTCATAGAGCTTCTCCATGATATAAGGACCTGTCAACTTATCTGTATGATATGTAAGCGGATACTTCTTTGCAAGCTCCTCGACATAGGCTATCCACTCATCATGCTTCTGCTGTGTAAGCTTTTCATTTATGCGCTTTAATACTTCTTTTATATCTCCGATGACGCTTGCGTCAACTTTAATATTCTTATTAATCTCAGCAGGATCAACATCGAACTGTACAATCTTGGCATTTGTTGCGAACTTCTTGGCATTTCCTGTTACACGGTCTGAGAATCTTGCTCCTACCACGACAAGGAGGTCACACTCCGATACTCCGAAATTAGCTGCCTTTGTTCCATGCATTCCAAGCATTCCCATATAGAGAGGGTCTGTTCCATTGAAAGCTCCCTTGCCCATAAGCGAATCTGTGACAGGCGCATGAAGCTTCTTAACGAACTCAGCAAGTTCCTTATCTGCTCCCGATATTACAGCTCCACCGCCAACAAATACAAAAGGCTTCTTAGCCTGTGAAATCATCTCCACAGCTTTATCTATGTCCTCTGTTCTAATCGTATCCGTGATGCGCTCCACCGGCTCAGGCTTCTTGTACTCATACTCAGCCATTGCTGCTGTTGCATCCTTAGTAATATCGATAAGTACAGGACCCGGTCTGCCTGAAGCTGCTATCTTAAAAGCACTTCTTACAACATCAGCAAGCTTATTTACATCCTTTACAATGTAATTGTGCTTAGTTATAGGCATCGTCACACCTGTGATATCAATCTCCTGAAATGAATCCTTGCCAAGAAGTGAAACTCCTACATTGCAGGTAACGGCTACAATAGGAACCGAATCCATATATGCTGTTGCAATACCTGTCACAAGATTTGTTGCTCCCGGACCTGATGTTGCAAAACACACACCGACTTTTCCTGTAGCTCTGGCATATCCGTCAGCGGCATGTGACGCTCCCTGCTCATGTGATGTGAGAATATGTGTAATTTTATCTGAATTTTTATATAATTCATCATATACATTGAGGATGGCACCACCCGGATAACCGAATACTGTGTCAACACCCTGCTCTTTCAAACACTCAATTAAAATCTGTGAACCGTTTAACTGCATCTGTGAATCCTCCCAAAAAATTATTTCTCAAGTACCGCACCCTTGCAGGAATCGGATACCATCTTAGCATATCTTGCAAGGTAACCTGTTGTAACCTTCGGCTCTCTCGGCTGCCATTTAGCCTTTCTTGCTGCAAGCTCCTCATCCGATACATCAAGCTCAATCTTATTCTCAGGTATATTAATCTTAATTGTATCTCCCTCTTCTACAAGAGCAATAGGACCGCCAACTGCTGCCTCAGGACATACATGACCAATAGACGCTCCTCTTGATGCTCCTGAAAAACGACCGTCTGTTATAAGTGCCACGCTTGAGCCAAGACCCATTCCAGCAATGGCAGATGTAGGATTTAACATCTCACGCATGCCTGGACCGCCCTTAGGTCCTTCATATCTGATTACAACAACATCTCCGGCAACTATCTTTCCACCCTTGATTGCAGCGATTGCATCCTCCTCACAGTCGAATACTCTTGCCGGGCCTTCATGAACCATCATCTCAGGGACAACTGCCGAACGCTTTACAACACATGAATCCGGTGCAAGATTTCCCTTGAGAACGGCTATACCTCCTGTTGTGCTGTAAGGATTGTCTATAGGTCTTATGACTTCCGTGTTCATGTTCACGCAGCCTTCTATATTCTCTGCCATAGTCTTACCTGTAACAGTAAGAACATCTGTATTTAAAAGATTTTTCTTGTTGAGCTCATTCATTACAGCATATACGCCGCCTGCCTCGTTAAGCTCCTCAATATATGTATGACCGGCCGGTGCAAGATGACAGAGGTTAGGTGTCCTTGCGCTTATCTCATTAGCTATATCAACATTAAGTTCAACTCCCGCTTCCCTTGCAATAGCCGGAAGGTGAAGCATGCTGTTGGTTGAACAGCCAAGTGCCATATCAACTGTGAGCGCATTCATAAATGCTTTCTTTGTCATTATATCTCTCGGCTTGATATCCTTCTTGACAAGCTCCATAATCTGCATGCCTGCATGCTTTGCAAGCTTAATTCTCTCTGAATATACAGCCGGAATTGTTCCATTTCCGCGAAGTCCCATTCCGAGTGCCTCAGTAAGACAGTTCATAGAGTTAGCTGTGTACATACCTGAACATGAACCGCATGTAGGACATGTCTTAGCTTCATACTCCTTAAGCTGCTCCTCAGTAATCTTGCCTGCCGCATAAGCTCCTACAGCCTCAAACATACTAGAAAGACTTGTCTTGCAGCCTGCCACCCTGCCTGCAAGCATCGGTCCGCCGCTGACAAATATTGTAGGAATATTGACTCTTGCTGCTGCCATGAGAAGTCCCGGCACATTCTTGTCACAGTTAGGAATCATCACAAGTCCGTCAAACTGATGTGCAAGTGCCATACATTCTGTTGAATCTGCAATCAAATCTCTCGTAACAAGAGAATACTTCATTCCGGTGTGTCCCATTGCGATACCATCACAGACTGCGATAGCCGGGAACACTCTAGGTGTGCCGCCTGCCATTGCCACTCCAAGCTTAACTGCCTCGACTAATTTATCAATATTCATATGACCCGGAACAATCTCATTGTAGGAGCTTACAATACCGATAAGCGGTCTGTTCATCTCCTCCTCAGTAAGTCCCAGCGCATTAAACAGGGAACGATGTGGGGCCTGCTGTGTTCCCTTGAAAACTGCATCACTTCTCATAATAATTCTCCATTCCACATGCTTATTCTTCTAAAAATATACCGAAAATTGACTCTGTCGCTTTTCTTTATCGCACTTCAATATCCGGAAGATATTTTGAATACATATCATACTCAAAAATATTGATTTATTATAACATACTTTCAGACTTTAATCCAGTAAATTTTTAAAATATAGATATAAATTACTATTAACTATACTCTTTCTGCGATAAGATCACCCATCTGTGTCGTGCTGACCTGCTTCATGCCGTCTGCCATGATATCGACTGTTCTATAGCCTTCTGCGATAACGCTCTTTACGGCAGCCTCAACCGCATCAGCCTCCTTGTCAAGATCAAATGAATATCTGAGCATCATAGCCGCTGAAAGAATAGTTGCTATAGGGTTAGCCTTATCCTGTCCCGCAATGTCCGGTGCAGCGCCGTGGCTAGGCTCATAAAGACCAAGCTTGCCCGCTCCAAGGCTTGCAGATGACAGCATTCCGATAGAACCTGTTATCATGCTCGCTTCATCTGAGAGGATATCGCCGAACATATTCTCTGTAAGAACCACATCGAACTGTGCAGGATCCTTGACAAGCTGCATCGCACAGTTGTCAACAAGCATATCCTCAACCTTTACTTCCGGGTAATCCTTAGAAACTTCAGCAACAATCTTTCTCCACAGTCTTGATGTGTCAAGGACATTCGCCTTATCAACGCTAATAATATGCTTATTTCTCTTCATTGCAATCTCAAATGCCTTGATTGCAATTCTTCTTATCTCATTTTCATCGTACTTAAGCGTATCAACCGCTGTCACAACACCGTCAACTTCCTTGGTACTTCTCTCTCCGAAATAAAGACCTCCTGTAAGCTCTCTTACAATAATCATGTCAAAGCCCTTGTCAGCGACCTCCTCCTTTAGAGGGCATGCACCCTTTAACTCGCTGTAAAGATATGCCGGTCTTAAATTCGCAAAAAGCTCAAGTCCTTTTCTTATAGCAAGAAGTCCTGCCTCCGGTCTCTTGTTTGGAGGAAGCTCATACCAGCTGTCAACTCCTACTCTTCCTCCGACTGCTCCGAGAAGAACCGCATCAGAAGCCTTAGCTGTAGCAAGTGCCTCATCTGTAAGAGGAACACCGTATGCGTCTATTGAGCAGCCACCCATAAGCACTTCCTTATATGTAAATCTGTGTCCATATTTTTCTGCCACTCTGTCTAAGACCTTTCTTGCTTCGCGCACAATCTCAGGTCCGATTCCATCTCCCGGAATAAGTGTAACATTAAATTCCATAACATACCTCCAAATCACTGCCGTGCTTATGTATCCGGCTGTCTATTTTGCTTTTCTAATTATGGTACATCAACTTTTTTTTATTTGCAAGTTACGATTATAACATATATAAGATTAAAATACATCAACTTTTATGTACTGTTTTTATACGAATACGAATTATTTATTATGATTAATATGTAAAAAATACACCATCGGGTGCAGCTTATGTCTGCACCAAATGGTGTATCATCTAAATCATATTAACATGTCCGATAACATAGTTATAACATAGCATAACTATATACATAGCATAACTATATGCATAGCATAACTATATGCATAGCATAAACTATAGCAATTACTTCTCAGGCTTCTCAACCTGAACGATAGCTGTCTTCTGCATAGGAATACGGCAGTTCTTGTTGTTGCCGAACTCTACAATTACAACATCATCTGTGATATCAAGAACTACTCCGTAAAAACCGCTTGTTGTAAGCACGCTGTCGCCTACTTCCATGGATGCAAGTGTCTCATTGAGCTGCTTCTGCTGCTTCTTCTGTGGACGGATTGCTATAAAATACATGAGCACTACAAAGAATAAAATATATCCTACCAATAAAAGTATTGATGATGCTCCGCCTGCTGCTGCCTCTAATAAAACCATTTTTTCCTCCTTGACCGGAATTATATTGTGTGAACCGGCTAAAACTTATATCATTATATATGATATGTAAGATATTTGCAATTAAAAAATCATAAACATTGTATGACAGCGGCAATTAAAACACTGCATACTATACTATTCATTTTTAGGAGAAAATACTGCATCTTCCTTACCATCACCGATACTCATTGATGCACTACCGCATACAAAAGCATTTTTTGATGAATCGTATTTATATTCAAGCTTTATCAGAGCAAAATATGCATTTATATTTCCATCCTCACTCTGCATACATGCCATATACGAATATGTTACGCTGTCTCCTTCTGCCAGCATTCCAAGCTGTCCATCCCATCCTGTCACTGAATAATTCTGATTTTCAGGTATATCATAGCTTTCAATGTAGTTCGTATATTTTGCCGAATCTTCATATGTATTGCCATACCAGTCCTCAACTCTATATCCAAACTCTATCTCATCACTGCTTATAGCTGTCACATCCGTAATATCAACATCAGAAACAAATTCTTCCGGCAAAATCTCATCAAACGGTATCCTTTCAAAAGGCTCCATTCGTATCACCGCCGCCTTATTACCCATGTCACCGCCTAAGCTGTTAATCACCAGCTCATCATTTCCGTCCTGGTCAAAATCATACAAATATATATTCAGCTTATCACCAAACACACCGAATATTTCATCCTCCAGTGTCATGCTGTCTCCATTGTACATTACAGTACATAGCGGTGTATTTCCGAACCTCTCCTCTGAAATAATAACGATTCCCGACTGCGTATACAACGCCTCGCTTCTCACTCCATCCCGTATCAGCTCGCAAAATCCGAACCCCTGTGTTTCATACGATTTATGCATTGAATAACTTTCCCAAATAGTAAACTGTTCACTATCAGCCACAACTTCATCTGCAATATTATGCAAAAATTCAGGTACGTCCTTATTATTTTCTTTATCTGTATCTTTTTCCTGCGTCTGTGTTTCTTTCTGCGTTGCTGCGTTTTCAGTACTGCTTTCACTTGTAAATGTCACTGTCTCACTTTCTGTAGACACACCACTCTGATGATTATCATTTCCGGCACAGCCAATAAGCGATGCTGCTATAATGCTTGCACCAAGTGCACAATAAACTATTTTTTTCATATAAATCCCTCATCTTTTATCCTACAATAGATGATATAATCCTATGTATCTTCTCCGACTGTATCAGCATTCTCATCTTTTCATTTCCATCACGAATCTCAGGCTTACCGCACCTAAGACTATCCTGATGCTCCGACACACAACAATCCTTATACCAGCACTCACCCATAAGAGTACTCTTAACAGACCACTTTTCGTTTTGTGTAAATTCTCCTACCAACGACTTCATCACACGTTCTGTAGAATATCTCTTAAAACCTGCTATGTACTGCAATGTCTTCTCATCATCAATCTTCGACAAATTGATTCCATGGTTCTCAACTGCTGCCAAGACTTCCTCTCGAAATTTAATCTTATCTGTCTTTCCAGTGCCTGTCCATTCCACAAGCTTATCAAAAGCAAGAATCAGATATTCGAAACAAATCATATCCAGAATTACAATCTTTCCATCTGACTTTTTTCTATGGATTTCAATATGCGATATTTGTTACGAATATCCTGATTATCAACCACATAATCAAATGCAATATAATATGTATCATCGTCTTCAATATCCAAATCTAATACTGCATCCAATAATCCCTGATTGCTTCCTTTGCTTTCAACCATAAGCTCATCATCAAAGAAAAGCTGATTAACTAATTTCCAGAAATGAAGCCCTGCACAGATATCTTCTGTCCATAAATATCTCATATCACAGCTCCTCTTTCAGTGTTATCCTGTTGTTATCAAACTTAAGCACCTTAAAACTTTTATCAGATACACTTAGTCCATCACAGTTTCGAAGGAAAAGCATATACTGGTTTGATAACTCAAAATTGATAAATCTTCTCACAGCATCATTCATCAGGCAATCTGCATTATCTATCACAATAAAGTTATCTCGACACTGTTCTATTGCTTCCACGAAATTATCTGATTGGTAATTAAATAGTTTGATTGCCCTGTATTCGTCTGTTAATCTTATATCCTCCAGCATTTCATAAAGCACTGTTTTACCCGTACCGCTGTCTCCACCAACAAGAGTAATCCTATCATCAAATTCTAAATCATATGAAAACGGAGCCGCTTTAAATGTAATATTTTTATAAATCATCTGCTTTCCTCCTTTCATACTCCTTGCTCCACCAGGCATTATAACCTCTTCCACCGGTAACTATATCAGAATCATTAAATCTAATTTTAGCATCATCAGGAATGTCAAAAAGTGTTGGTCTTGACATATAAATTTTTATATTATCCATAGTAAAAATGATTCTAAGCACATTAGGACCACATTCTTCAACATTTACAACCTTATCGGGATGCTTCACAATATTGAGTAATGTCTTGCAGCCGGATGATAAATTACGGATTGTTCCTAAACCATATTTTGTTTCTATATGCTTATCAGGAGTCAGCTTTGCCTCATCAACCTGCCGGATTAAATCAATTTCATTTTGTGACATTTCTTCATTACATGTATTCAAATTGAAGTACAAGTCATTCTGAAATATCCAATCTTTTGAATTATTTTTTTCTGTATATATGTCTATCATTCAATGCAGTTCCTTTCCGTTGCCACTTCATACATTTTTAATATCCAAAGATAGTAATTTTTTATTAATACATATCTATAAAACATCACACTCTGTATGCTATTTTACTATACCTAAATGCAACATCATTATATCTATACTTACCACACAATAATTGAAAATCTTTAAGAAGTATATGGTTATTTGGACCACTTATAACTTCTTTTATTGGATTTTCAGATATGTCCGATAAGTCTAATGGGAAATAGGGTACTATGTCATCATTCAAATCATTAAAATCAATGGGAGCATCCCAAAGTTTGTGTAAACCTCCAAACTGATGTAAGATAAGATTACTCAGTTTGGAGGTTATTTTTATGGCAAGAAGAAAAGACAGCCCACAAAAA
>OGOW01001337.1_pt1 | contig 23131 bp, 19 predicted proteins | sample 1552781 | NCBI WGS metagenome assembly OGOW01 (sample SAMEA2580145, study PRJEB22360) | human gut metagenome | biome: human gut; feature: human-associated habitat; material: faeces | place: Denmark | collected 2008/2010
CCGGTACCCGTCTGAGCCGTTTCATGTTCTCCGAGCTGTTCCTGAAGGAAGGCGAAGCTACTTACAAGGATGCCAAGGGCGCACGCAAGGTGCTGGCTCATCCTCTGTTCGGTACTGTATCCATGGTAGTGATCGGTTGTATCCTCGGCGGTCTGTCCTTAAGCCAGATCTGGGGTCTGTTCGGTGCAGCGAATCAGCTGCTCGCAGGTATCGCTCTGATGGCAGTAGCTGCATGGCTGGGTGAAGTTGGCAAGAACAACAAGATGTTCTTCTTCCCTATGGTATTCATGCTTGCTGCAACCCTGACCAGCCTGGTGATCACCGTGATCAACAAGTGCAAGGCGATCGGTGCCGGCACTGCTGCATGGGGTGACTGGTTCCAGCTGTTCTTCGCAGTTGCAATGGCAGTTCTGGCAATCTTCCTGGTAGTGGAAGGTGCACAGACCTTCGTTAAGCAGATGAAAGAAAAGAAAGCGAAAAAGGCTGCTTAATCAGAGACGCAAAAGACAAATAATAAAAAAAATCCCGGAGACTGTGAAAGCCTTCGGGATTTTTATATTTAGTTCTATCTTTTAGTGTTCAAAAAAGGCAACCGCTACAGCACCGGGACCTACGTGGGTTCCGATGGTGGCGCCCAGAGTGCTGATGGGAAGTTCCTTTGCGTAATCTTTCCACAGATGTTCGCTGTCGTGAATGTATTTTTGCAACAGCTCATCACTCAGACCGGTATAACCCAGACAGAAGGGGCGGGAGAAATCTACACCGTCAGCTTTTTCTATCTCACGGATCAGAAAGTTACTGCCGTTTTTGGAACCGCGGGCTTTCCCGAGCATAATGATCTCGCCGTCTGAGACAGCGACCACAGGCTTGATGGCCAGTGCACCACCGATGAATGCCACGGTAGAGGAGATACGTCCGCCTTTTTTCAGGTATTCCAAGGTGTCTAAAAGTCCCATGGTGTGGATCTTGGATTTCTCCTTTTCGAGAATGCTGACAATTTCTTCTGCGGATTTTCCCTGATCCTTTAATTGCAGACCATACTCTACCAGAATGCGTTCTCCTATGGTGGCATTCATGCTGTCTACGACGAATACCTTACCCTCATAATCTTCAGCAGCGATCCGGGCACTCTGGCAGGTGCCGGACAATTTACCGGAGATGGTGATCACGATGACGGTCTCCCCCGCGGAGACTGCCTGCTCATAAGCGTCTTCAAAGACAGCGGGAGATATCAGGCTGGTGGTGGGGAGAGTGTCGCACTCGATCAGCTTTTCGTAGAATTCTCTGTGACTGATGGTGACTCCGTCCGCATATTCGTCGTCGCCGAAGCGGATGTGCAACGGCAGGATAGTGACATCCTCCCTGGGGTGGTTCATATCAGATGCGGAGTCTGTGATAAAACGTATTTTTTCCATGATAATATTCCTATTCTTTTTATTATAGTTTGGCAGCTGAATGTTTCTTCCTGCTCATTTTTTGGGTGGATGCTCGGAAGGAAACTCAGCAAGGTACTGTTCTAGATTATGGGAGATCCTCTCCAGGGAATCGTAGAGATTCACCCGCTGTTCCTCTGTCATGCCGTCTCCGCCGTGAGCCAGTGCAGAGTAGATCCGGGAACCGATTTTTTTGACTACTGTGCTGCCTTCCTCGGTCAGATAGTATAAAGTGCGGTAGGAACGCTTGTTTTCCGGCAGTTCACAGGATACCAGCCCTTTGGCACTTAACTGGCTTAATGTTCGGGAAATGGCAGCTTTATCTTCCTTGCAAAGCTCTGTCAGCTGTGTGGCGGTCAGCCCCTCCGGATGTTTTCCCAGGTGATACAGACACATAGTGTAACCTGCTTTTAAGTCTAATTGCCCCATTTCCAGTTCTTTTAATTTCTGCAGATAACGGTGCAATTCCGTGATCGATACAACGAATCTTTCAAAACGATCCTGCATGGACAATCCTCCTGTAAAATGTTGATACAGCAACTTTATGAAGTGTAGCATAAGGATGTTGACAAGTCAACAAAAATAGGAATAAAAAAATACCCCATCTGCTAAGATGAGGTAATGATAGAAATAGACTATGCAATCTCGAGCCGTTGTTTTATTTTGCGGACATCATTTTCTAATACGTTGAGACGGATACGTATCAATTCGTCATCTTCTTTGACTTTTAATGCCTGATCGAATTTGCGGGATAAATCTAAATGAGCCTCTGCGATCGTACATATATTACGGCAAACTTCATTTTCAAGTGTCAATTCTATATTAGTGATGCGGCGTTCCATGGAAATCTGACCGGATTCTAAATTGGAAACCCGTTGTTCCAGTGAATCGAATCGTTGCTCCAGCGTGTCAAGCCGCTGCTCTAATTTGTCAAGCCGCTGTTCTACTTTGTCAAGCCGCTGTTCTACTTTGTCAAGCCGCTGCTCTACTTTGACAAGTCGTTGATCTATGTGGTCTAATTTGATTACGATAGCTTCTAATAATTCCCGGTTGGTCATATACATCCCTCCTGTACCAGTAGACTAGCATAGTTCGAAAGCGTTGGCAATTGTGCAATACAGAGAAAAGAGTCGTTGTGCATTATCACAAAAAAAGTTTGATAAATAGTTGACAATCTCCAAAAATCGCGATATATCTAATGAAAAGGGACGGGGAATAATAAACAATACATATCAGAAAGGAAGATTTTTATGGTTAAGAAACTGATCCTGGTAACATCACCGCCGGCCTGCGGAAAGACATATATTTCCAAAGCATTGGCAAAAAGACTGCAGCACGTTGTATATTTGGATAAGGATACTTTAATCACTTTGTCAAAACAGATTTTTGTGGTAGCGGGACAGCCTTATGACAGAAGCAGTGATTTTTTTGAAAAAAATATCCGTGACTACGAGTATGAGTGCGTCGTGGATCTGGCTATGGAAGCATTGGACTATGACGATATTGTACTGATCAATGCCCCCTTCACACAGGAGATCAGGGATATGGATTATATCCATAACCTGAAAGCTAAACTGGCAGAGAAAAATGCCACCCTGGTAGTCGTATGGGTAGAAACATCTCCTGAGATCGTGCATGAGCGTATGATCGCCAGAAATTCCGACCGAGATACCTGGAAGCTGGCACACTGGGATGAGTATATTGCATCCTGCGATTTCTCTATCCCGAAGAATCTGGATGATCCTAAGGCGAAGGACGATCTGATTTTGTTTAAAAATAACAATGAGGAAGAATTTGAAACATCCATGCAGAATTGTCTGCATATTCTGGAAGAGACCATGAAGGGTTAGGAATATCTGATCCGGTATGGATTGTGCTGTGTGGTGGTTTATGCTATGCTAGATACAGATTGTACATGACAGCAGGAATGTATACGTAAAAGCGTAAAAGTGAGGAAACACAGCATGCTCAGACCTAGCATTGGTATCGATTGGGACGATGTCACCGCCCCGTTTAACAGTATTGCCATTCGTATGGCAAATGAAAAATATCACCCGGCGGAACCTTACCGCCTGGAAGAGATCACTTCCTGGGCCAATGAGGGTCGGACTTCAGTGATCAAAGAATTCTATAACGATCCCGAGCTGTACAGCCGGCAGATTCCTACGGAGGAAACGAAACGTGGGATCCGCCGGCTGATGCAGATTGCGGACGTTTTTTTTATTACGGCGGTGTCGCCGCGGTTTATGGGAGTGCGGGCGGAGCAGATCATGACCCAGTTCCCGGAATTCCCACCGGAAAATATCATTTTGGGAAGTGCGAAAGACCGCGTACATTTTGACATTGTACTGGATGATGCCATTCACAATATTTTGGACAGCAAGGCAGAGTATCCGGTGTTGATGCGGAAGCCATGGAATGCCAAAATGACAGGTCTCCTGTCTGTGAATACCATGGCGGAATTCGTGTCACTGGTGAAACAGATCATGAAAGCTTCCACCTCTAAGACAGAGAAGATCACCGCGCCGGCGGTACTGGCATTAGTGGGCCCTTCCGGTTCCGGAAAACGGGAGATCACGGAAGCACTGTGCGGTAGCAAAGGCGGAAATACGACAGATAGTATCGGCGCGGAGCGGTTGTTTGTGCGCCCGGTGAATTATTGCACGGAGCCCGAACGTTACGGACACCGGTATGTGTCGGAAGAAGCCTTCGATCAGATGAACTTTTTTGAAAAAACAGCTTATGCCGGTGTGCGGTACGGCACGAGAAAGGAAGATATTCAGGAACTGTTAGATCAGGGAAGATTTGCCGTGATCCCGGTGGATATGTGTGGTGCCATTGCCATGAAACGTTCTTTTCCCACCCATATCATCTATGTGGCAAGAGATAAGGAAAAACTGATCGCGGATATTATTGACTCCGATTACGACACCGAGGAAAAAACCCTGCGGATCCTGTCCATCGACGCGGAGAAGCGGAACCGCAAGATCTGCGATCATGTTATTCATAATGATATCATAGAGGGAAATTACGTCAGCGGTGCGGAGGAACTCAGACGCCTGATTGCGACTGCGGAGGGAAAAAACGCAGGAGCAGATCCGGTGCAGGATGCTTACTTGTCGACAGGAAAGTAATATGCTATACTTTGGAATGATAAAGTAATGAATTCTACGATGAGGGAGAATACAAAATTGAACGCTACCAAAGATGTTTCCAAACAGAAGTCACTGTTCAGAATATGGATCTGTTTTTTTGTAAAATATATTGGAATTTTGATCGCAGCGGGAGTGGTTGGGATCCTGCTCCTGACTTTTGCCTATCATATTCCGGTCAATCAGGAATCGAAGGAGTCCACGTTTGAGTACAGCGAGCAGATGGGTTGGGCACCCTTGGTCAATAACCGCTATACCCAGTACATTCCATTCTTCACTTCCTATGAGATCGGAACCCTGGATGATGCCACAGACCGGACGATCCTGAACAATTGCTATAATGAAGGAGAGGAATCCGCCATCAAACGTGCGGCGGATATGAATGATTACGGAAGATACTGGCACGGTTATGTTGCTATTTTGCGTCCCATCTTCTATTTTATGGACTACTGGGACTATCTGTTGGTCAACAGCTTTGCCCAGCTGTTTGTCATGGGATGTGTAGGCTATGCCATCTATAAGGCGACGGGACAGAAAAGATATCTACTGGCATTTTTCTGCTCCTGTGCGTTCCTGACACCGGCAGCCACTGCCATGTCACTGCAGAATTCGCCGGTATTTTATGTTGCTATGCTGGGAAGTTTGTTTGTTCTGCTGAAGACGGACTGGATCCTGGAGAAAAACAGAAGATATTATCTGTTTTTGTTTCTGGGAATTGTGACCTGCTATTTTGATTTCCTGACCTATCCGTTACTTAGCTTCGCATTCCCGTTCTGCTGGCTGTTGGTGGCGGCAGGAGAGAAGGTGAATCTGAAGGAGCGGATCACACTGTTATTTGGCGGCGGTATTTCCTATGTGATCGGCTGGGGTGGATTCTTTGGTGTAAAATGGGTTGTAGAGACGATTGTATGTGGTCCTTCGATCCTTGACAACGGTATCGGCGCGGTATTCAATCATCTGTTCAGTGGAATGCCCGATGAGAACAGACTGCTGCACCAGACCTATTGCAGGATCGATACACTGTATAACAATTTCAGACATTATCTGTTTCCTTTGTTTATTCTGATATTACTCGCATGGATCGTAGTGCTCATCTGCGGATTCCTGCGGGGAGGATTCCGGATAAAAACAGAACAACTGATATTTGCGGCAGTGACTTTAACCTCTCCGGCATGGTATTTTATTATGAATACACATACCAGCTATCACCATCTGTTTACTTACAGAGTCTATGGGGCATCATTACTTGGGTTTATGTTGTTCGTCTGCGGCTGCCTGGATAAAAGCAGTGAAGAAAGCATTGAAGGTAAGGCGAAGATCGCTGTGGCTGACCTGGTGAAAAGAGTCGCAGTGCTTATATGCTGCCTGGCAGTGGGACTGGGAGCGTCCAGACTTGCCATGGAAGACAGGATGGATATCAACGGAGGAGATAATGAAGAGTTTCCACTGGCACAGGGAGATACACTGGAATTCGAATTTACTCCTGTAGTGAATAATGTGAAGGGATTTACGTTCTGTGTGAAACCGAATGGGTCCACGGACGGAGACCTGGTGATCGGAGTATATGACGGAGAGACCCTCTGTGGGGAGGAGATAACTCCCATAGAGACTTATGAAGATACAGTATTTGAAATGCAGCTGACAGACTGGAAGCTGACCGCAGGTAAAACCTATCAGATGAAGGTGGCGGTGCGGGATAATGCTGCCGGAGTCATTCTGCTGGTAACTCCGGAGGGTGAAAAGCCCCAGGCGGAATACGGCAGAGCTTATTTAAACGGTGAACAGCTGCCGGATATCGCACCGCTGTCCGGAATCACGTATCGCGGACATTTCCAGTCAGTGCAGATTAAATTGTATCTGTCTGTGTGTGTGGCAGCATTTTTATTGATGTGGTTTATGGTGGCGGATACCTTATTAAAGAATAAATATGCAGGTTGCATCAAAGAGAGCAAACCTTTATAATAAGAAAAGTACAGTCTGAAAGGATGCAGAGATTGCAGACGTAAATTCGGACGCGAACAGGAGGACGAGCATGATTCAGTTAACACAGGGTGGCGCTTATCTGGTAAATGGTACAGACATTGTAGCAGATACTCCGGAAGCAGCAAGAGAGATACAGGCAAAGACCGGCATTACGATCTCTAAGGAAGAAGCAGCGAAAAACACGATGGCTTACGGTATTTTGCGGGAGCATAATACTTCCGGCAATATGGACAAGCTGAAGATCCGTTTTGATAAGCTGACCAGCCATGACATTACATTTGTAGGTATCATTCAGACCGCGAGAGCATCCGGACTGCAGAAGTTCCCTATGCCCTATGTGCTGACCAACTGTCATAACTCTCTGTGTGCCGTAGGCGGTACCATCAACGAGGATGACCACATGTTTGGTCTGACCTGTGCGAAAAAGTACGGCGGAGTCTATGTACCCCCTCATCAGGCTGTTATCCACCAGTTTGCCAGAGAGATGTTAGCCGGCGGCGGCAGGATGATCCTGGGTTCCGATTCTCATACCCGTTACGGTGCACTGGGTACCATGGCTATGGGCGAGGGCGGTCCCGAGCTGGTGAAGCAGCTGCTGAATCAGACTTATGATATCAATATGCCCGGCGTGGTAGCCGTGTACTTAAAGGGTGCGCCTGTAAAGGGCGTAGGTCCTCAGGACGTGGCACTGGCCATTATCGGTGCTGTATTCAAGAACGGTTATGTGAAGAATAAAGTGATGGAGTTCGTAGGTCCCGGCGTGGCTTCCTTAAGCGCGGATTTTCGTATTGGTATTGATGTCATGACCACAGAGACCACCTGTCTGTCCTCTATCTGGAAGACCGACGACCAGATCCGTGAGTTCTATGAGATCCACGGACGTACCGAAGATTACAAGGAACTGAATCCCGGTCAGGTAACTTATTATGATGGATTGATCGAGGTAGATCTGGACAAGATCCGTCCCATGATCGCCATGCCGTTCCATCCCAGCAATACCTATACCATCGAGGAATTGAATGCGAACCTCATGGATATTCTGGATGAGACCGAGAAGCGTGCGAAGGTAAGCTTAGACGGAGCAGTGGACTTCACTCTGAAGAATAAAGTTAAAAATGGAAAATTTATCGTAGATCAGGGTATCATCGCAGGTTGTGCCGGCGGTGGATTTGAGAATATCTGTGCGGCAGCGGATATCCTGAAGGGCAGATACATCGGTGCGGATGAATTTAGCTTAAGCGTATATCCCGCATCCATGCCCGTATACATGGAACTGATCCGTAACGGCTGTGCAGCGACCATCTTAGAGACCGGTGCGGTCATGAAGACAGCATTCTGCGGTCCCTGCTTCGGTGCCGGAGATACCCCTGCCAATAACGCATTCAGTATCCGTCACTCTACCAGAAACTTTCCGAACCGTGAAGGCTCCAAGCTGCAGAACGGTCAGATCGCTTCCGTAGCTCTGATGGATGCAAGATCTATCGCAGCTACCGCAGCCAACAAGGGCGTGCTGACTCCCGCAACGGAGTTCGATGGCGACTTCGGAAAATACAAATATCATTTCGACAGCAATATTTACAAGAACCGTGTATTCGATTCCCACGGTGTGGCAGACGAGAGCGTAGAGATCCAGTTCGGTCCCAATATTAAGGACTGGCCCGCTATGGGTGCTTTGCCTGATAACCTGGTACTACAGGTAGTATCCGAGATCCACGATCCCGTAACTACCACCGATGAGCTGATCCCTTCCGGTGAGACCTCTTCCTACCGTTCCAATCCTCTGGGACTGGCAGAGTTCACCTTAAGCCGTAAGGATCCCCAGTATGTAGGACGTGCCAAAGAGATCCAGAAGGCAGAGAAAGAGCGTATGAACGGCGGACATCCCTGCCAGGCAGTTCCGGTACTGAAGGATGTCATGGGAGAAGTGAAGAAGCAGTATCCGGAGGCTGGCCGTGAGAACACCGGATTCGGTTCCACAATCTTCGCAGTGAAGCCCGGAGACGGTTCTGCCCGTGAGCAGGCTGCTTCCTGTCAGAAGGTACTGGGCGGCTGGGCGAACATCGCCAACGAGTATGCTACCAAGCGTTATCGTTCCAACCTGATCAACTGGGGTATGCTTCCTTTCCTGATCCAGCCCGGGGATCTGCCTTTTAAGAATCTGGATTATCTGTTCGTTCCCGACATCAGGAAAGCCGTGGAAGACAAGGCAGAAGAGATCAAAGCTTATGTGGTAATACCCGGAGAGGGCATGAAGGAATTCTCCCTGAAGTTAGGCGAACTGACTGATGAAGAACGCCAGATCATCCTGAAGGGCTGCCTGATCAATTATAACCGGGTGTAACTGAATAGTTACAACGAGAAGTAAGGAGCAAAAATATGGAATTTAACAAACCGGTATCTAATCCCATGATGGTGGGATCCATTGAATTATTAAAAGCAGAGGACACTCCGGAACACAGACAGCTGTTCTTAGACGAGCTGCAGAAGGCAAAGTTTTTGTCACCGGTCGTGATCGATCCGGTACCTCAACCCGATGAGAAGGGGCAGGTGAAGATTGCCAGAGATTCCAAGGTACAGTTTCCTATGCTGTCCACAGAGGACGGACGGAAGTTCTTTATGGCTTTCACGGACTGGATAGAGTTAAAAAAGTGGAAGGACGAAGAGAATCAGCAGACCTTCGCCATGAATTTTGACGATTATGCGGGGATGTTGCTTCGTAAGGATGCGCAGGGTAATATCAGCCCGGCACTGGGATTCGTGATCAATCCTTTTGGCGGTAATATCGTGGTTACCAGAGAGATGGTAGCCGGCATGATCGCAGCGAAGCTGAAAGCAGCCGGAAAACCGGTGCCTCCCGCTCCCGGTGCACCTGCTGCACCCACACAACAATAAATTCGGACTAAACAAAACGCCCGATACGGACGATATAAGTAGCAGAGAGGTGACAAGGCCAGTCACTTCCCTGCTATTTAATTTTATAACAGGATAATGTCACCACGGATGGTAATCGGACAGAATAATATTAGAATATTCTGTTCTGTTACCATTTTTTTGACTTAACAGTTCAGCCGTGCAATATCGCATGTGGTCGCGAACTGTTAAGCTTTACAGGAAGCGCGCCCTGTATATGGTGAGGTCGGGGAAAGGAGAAAATTACAGATTTGAGAATTGATTCCGCAAGCATAGGAATGGATTCCGCCAGAAGCTATCATGCTTCTAAGACCAGCGTCAGACGATTTGAGATAACGGATTATCAGGCAGCTCTGACAGATGTATCCACCAAGGAGCAGAAGACACCGCAAGAGGGGGATACGGCACAGAATACCGGGGAACAGGAGAATTCCGCAGAGAACACCGCAATGACTGCCAAAGACTGGCAGAGTCGTTTTCTGGTATCTTCTGCCAGATGGGATATGCGAAGCAGTGCCAGTGAACAGACACTGTCCACCATCCGGGAATATACGGTACGCTATATTTTTGATTTATTGTTCCCCTCCAGGAACAGCACGTTGCGTGACTGGATGCAGGAAAACGGGTGGAATGCGGGCAATAGCGTTGATAACGCCCGGACGAATTCCGGCAGCACTCAGGGAACGGCAGCACCTGCGTCGGATACCTTCTATCCGGTTGCAGCCCGCATGAAAGTATTGAACTACGTAGGTGAGACCTATAGCGTGGAGCAGGAAGATACCTGCTTCTCCACCGTGGGAACCGTGCGGACGAAGGATGGCAGAGAGATCAATTTTAATGTCAATGTAAATATGAGCCGCAGATGTGAGGAATACTACAGAGAGGAACTGAATGTGGCGCAGTTTGCCCTATACGATCCATTGGTGATCAATCTGAATACCGATGTGACCGAACTGTCGGATCAGACCTTTTATTTTGATCTGGATGCCGACGGTGAGGAAGAAGAGATCTCCATGTTAAAGGGCAGCGGCTATCTGGCACTGGATAAAAACGGTGACGGTGTCATCAATGACGGCAGCGAGCTGTTCGGAACGAAAAACGGTGACGGCTTTGCAGACCTGGCACGGTATGATGAGGACGGCAACGGATGGATCGATGAGAACGATTCCATCTGGTCAAAATTAAAAATCTGGTGCAAAGATGAAAACGGCAACGACGTACTGTATAAGCTTTCCGACAAAGGTGTTGGAGCGATCTGTCTTAAGAATGTTTCCACAGATTTTACCATGCAGGGAGACAGAAAAGCGCAGGACGGTACCATGAATGCAAATGCAACGAATGCTGTGATCCGCAAGACCGGTATTTTCTTATATGAAAACGGAAATGTAGGCACTGTGCAGCACGTAGATATGGCAGCATATGCCGCAAAAGCATAAACAAAACATAAATACCGCATTCTGAATAAAACCCATGAATCAGGCAAGACTATAGGATAAACCAGGGAAAGTGGTTTGAGTGATGCAACAGCAGGCAGCAGATTCAGGGAACAGGAAGGATGCGGATAGAATATGAGTAGAAACAGAAAGAGCAATATTCACAAAGAACGTATAATAATGTTAGCCTCTTCAGCCTTTGTACTGGCAGCATTGACCATGACAGGGGTCTATATGAAGGGGCAGAATGTGGAGTCCGAGGATGATGGTTATACCTTGGACTTCACTGCACTTGAAAACAATGCGGATGATAAATTGCAGGAGATCACGGAGAACAACGATGAGCATCTGTTAAAAGAGGATGAGAACATTCCGGGATTGACCGCGAATAACACGGCTGGGAAGGAGATCGCCGGTGCACCCGTTACGGAGGATGATCTGGACTATATGCCACAGGAGGTTGGCTCCGGGCATGTGGAGATCCCGGGACTGACGGATCAGGAGACCTTGCTTGAAGAAGCCGAGGCAGCAACTCCCCTGTCCGAAGGTACCGTGGAGAAGATATTGCATTTCGCGGAAAACGATGGGTTACTGCAGCCGGTGCAGAGTGATATTCTGATGCATTATTCTATGGATCAGAGCACCTATTTTGCAACACTGGATCAGTACAAATACAATCCTGCCACAATTTTCTCCGCGGAGGAGGGCGAGGCAGTGACCGCCTGTGCACAGGGTAAAGTGACTTCGATTTTCGAAAATGAAGAGATCGGCAAGGCAGTAACACTGGATCTGGGCGATGGCTATGAGGCCACCTACGGACAGCTTGCAGAGATCGCTGTGCAGGAGGATTCCTATGTAAATCCCGGGGAGACCATAGGCAAAGTAGCAGCGCCTACCAAATATTACAGTGCCGAGGGAAGCAATGTATATTTTGCCCTGACCCATAACGGGGAACCGGTAAACGGGGAGACATTGTTCCACTGATATATCGTAGGAGGCAGGATTCCCTATGGAAATTTTTACACGAACCCGTTATACTATTATAGATGGGAAAAAAGTGTACCATAATCCCCAAAGAGAATGGGCGGAGGAAGCGCTTGAGATACAGCAGGAAAAATGCAGGGATCCTCTCCCTGCTATTACTATTTAGCAGCATAGGAATGATGGCCTGTGGCAGGACTACTGTGGAGACGGGACATGTCAGTTACAGCAGCATCAGCAGTCTCACCGGCATGGAGAGCACACCGGTCATCAACTATACATTGCCTGTACTGACACCCAATGTGCTGGTGGACCAGCAGGGTTATGCATCAGGCAGAGAAAAACTGGCAGTGGTAAAAAGCCGTGAGCCGGTGGAAAATTTTCGCGTGATCGATAAAGAGACCGGGGAGACGGTATACCATGGTAAGGTAGAAAACTCCGATTATAACGAAGATCTGCATTTATATATCGGCAGGGTGGATTTCACCGGGGTTACACAGAACGGTACATTTTATCTGGAATGTGACAGGGTAGGACAGTCATTTGCTTTTACGGTGCAGCAGGATCATTATGAGGAACTGTTTCGTTCCTTATGTGCGAAGCTGCATGAGGCTTGTGAGAACCGGAGGATTACCGAGGAAGAGATCCTGACGGTTCTGACTGCCTGCGAATGGTATCCGGAGACTTTCGCCGATGATAATACCAATGAGATTCCGGATCTTCTGGAGGATATCGCCGGGTGGCTGGAGAAGACGACCAATGACACCGGGCAGCCGGAGCCGGAGAATATGACCTATGTGGCGGCACTGGCGAAGTTTGGCTATTTGTATCAAAAATACGACGTGCAGTACGCCACACAGTGCTTACAGCATGCTTCCGCCATATATACGAAGCTTACAGCGACTTCCGGAAGAGATGCACAGAAATTCATGGCGCTGACGGAGCTGTACCGGGCGGCGGGATTATATTCCTACCGGACGCAGATACTGGAATATAAGGATTTCTTTGAAGATAATACCAGCTACCTAGAAGAGACGGACTATCTCTATGGCGCTATGACATATCTGGCGACCAGACAAGCGGTGGATGTGGATCTGTGTACCGTGTTTATGGAGGATATCCGTAACCGGGGGGAGGAACTGGCGAAAAGATCGGATAAGATGATCGATGCGGTGACTTCGGTCAATAACGGCACGGAAGATCTGCTGAAGAGAGCGGAGGAACTGTCCTGTGCCAACTACATCTTATACAGTTATCAGTACACGGAGATTCTGGAAGATTTTTTACATTATCTGATGGGAAGAAATAAAGATTCGGTATGTTATTATCCCGAAGAGGGAGACACTGCGGATTATCTTCTTTTGATCGCCCAGCAGGTCTCCCTCGGTGGGAAACACGAACAGATTAAATGAGTTCTTTGTTCTTGAAATAGGTCTCGGAGATAATATTCTGTACATAGGTACCCATGCTCTTGCGGGTTTCCTTGTCCAGATCCTTCATATAAATAGGCTTACCGTATTCAATGACTACGGTGGCCTTTTTTATTTTCGGAAAATGGTCTTCGAATATCGCAGCAGAGTTCACGATCGTCATGGGAATGATGGGAACGCCTGCTTTCTCCGCAATCTTAAAGCTGCCTTCATGGAAGGGGAGGAAGGTATCCTTTGTCTTATTCCGGGTGCCCTCCGGGAAGATACAGATGGAAATACCGTTTTTGGCTTTTTCGATGGCCAGCAGGATCGTCTTAAGTCCGGCCTTGATATCCTGGCGGTCCAGGAAGAGACAGTGCAGATCCTTCATCCAGATATTCAACAGGGGCCATTTCAGCATTTCTTTTTTGGCAACGTAGCCGGTAGGTCTGGGCACGCGGACGTAGGTCAGGACCACATCGAAAAAGCTGCGGTGATTGCCTACGTACAGTACAGCAGTATCGGTGGGAATATTTTCTTCACCGATGGCGATCACTTTGGTGCCCGCCAGGCGGATCACCTGACGGAATGCCCAGTTGACAATGGCCAGGGAGCTTCGGTCCTTCAGCCCCGGATTGAACTTGCCAATGATCCATTCCACCAGCATAAGCGGAGTGGACAGGATCAGGAATAATACAACAAATAATACAACGAATATAAAACGGATCATAAATACCTCTTTCTAATTCATTTGCTCTATCAATATGATGTCGGGGTCAAAAGCCCCCGACTCTGATGCCTACGGATTGTTACGTGCTACGCACTCTCACAATCCTACCCTCTATTCGCATATCGTGGGATTATCATCCCACTTTTATGCTCATATCGGGGCGGGTCCTAAGGTCTTTCACCCACTTATGAGCAAGCTCATGTGGGTTTAGACCTTTTGACCCTAGCATCATTCATATCATTTCTCGATAAATAATACGCCCAGTGTACCGGGGCCGCAGTGGCTGGATACGACACCGCCGGCTCTGGTCTCGAGTATTTCATTGAAAATGCCGAGGCTCTCCAAATAAGAACGAACGGATTCCACGATCTCCCGGTCACAGCCGGAGTGGGTGATGAAGACTCTGTCGGGAACCGCATTTTTCAGGGCTTCTTCCATATCTTTTGTATAGGACAGGATGACAGAAGCCAGCTTACCACGGTATTTTTTGGAGGCATCCATGGCACCGTCTTCGACTACGATCCTGGGGTGAAGCTTTAACATACCGCCGGCTAGAGCAGCTACGGCATTGCATCTGCCACCTCGATAGAGATAGGTCAGGGTATCTACGACGAAGCTGGCGCGGACTCTTGGGCGGATCTCTTCGATGGCCGCAGTGATCTGGGCTCTGGTTTTCCCTTCTGCGGATAAAATGGCAGCCTGTATTACCTGCAGTCCGATACCGGTAGACAGGTTGGCGGAATTGATCACGGTTACTCTATCCGAAGCCTCCAGATCTTCCGCGGCCAGCCGCATGACGTTGCCGGAGGTGGACATGCTGTCGGAAATAGAGAAACAGATGATCTCACGGCCTTCATCCAGGAAGGGCTTCATCACTTCCATGGCCTCGGTCATGGAAGGCGCAGAGGTCTTCGGTGTGGTCTTATTTTCATCAGACCAGCGGAAGATCTCTTCCGGGGTAATGTCTATACCATCACGATACTCTGTCTCCCCTAACAGGATGTGCAGGGGCAGGATGGTAATGTCATATTTTTCCAATAAATCTTTTGACAGATCGCAGGTGCTGTCAGAGATGATCTTAACTGTCTGTGCCATAGAATATACCTTCTTTTTTAGTTTTTAGTGTTTCATCTTTCCTTATTCATTGCCTTTGACGATCTGTCTGGCTACATAGACGCCGCTGGCAGATGCATGGGACAGGGAATGGGTCACGCCGCTGCCGTCACCGATGATATATAATCCCTTATGACAGCTTTCCAGGTGCTCGTCCAGTTCCACTTCCATGTTGTAGAACTTCACCTCCACGCCGTAGAGTAAGGTGTCGTCATTGGCAGTACCGGGTGCGATCTTGTCCAAAGCGTAGATCATTTCAATGATGCCGTCTAAGATACGCTTGGGCAGTACCAGGCTTAAGTCACCGGGGGTTGCAGCCAGGGTAGGCTCCACCATGCCCTCGGCAATACGCTTTGCATTACTGCGGCGTCCTCTTACCAGATCACCGAAACGCTGCACGATGACACCGCCGCCCAGCATATTGGAGAGACGGGCGATGCTTTCGCCGTAGCCGTTACTGTCCTTGAAGGGCTCGGAGAAATGCTTGGCAACTAACAGTGCAAAGTTGGTATTCTCGGTCTGTTTATCGGCACCTTCGTAGCTGTGTCCGTTGACGGTGACGATGCCGTTAGTATTCTCATTTACTACGATACCGTGGGGGTTCATACAGAAGGTACGCACAGCATCTTCGAATTTCTCGGTTCGGTATACGATCTTGCTCTCATACAGCTCATCGGTCAGATGAGAGAAGATGACAGCGGGAAGCTCCACGCGGACACCGATATCCACACGGTTAGACTTGGTGTTGATATCCAGATCCTTACAGATCTGTTCCATCCATTTGCTGCCGCTGCGGCCCACGGAGATGATGCATTGATCACACTCGTAGGAGGCGTCCTCACAGCTGATACGATACCCAGGATCCAGTGCTTCCACGGTTTTTACCGGAGTATCGAAATAGAAGGTCACTTTATCTTTGAGCTCCGCGTACAGGTTCTCCAGCACGATAAAATTGATATCGGTACCTAAGTGACGCACGGAAGCGTCTAAGAGGGTCAGCTTGTTCTGCATGCAGAGCTTCTTAAATGAGGTACCTGCGGTGGAATACAGCTTGGTGCCCTCTCCACCGAATTTCATATTGATGTCATCCACGTATTTCATGAGATCGATGGCCTGATTTTTGCCGATGTATTCATACAACGTGCCGCCGAAGGCGTTGGTGATGTTGTATTTTCCGTCGGAAAAAGCACCTGCACCGCCGAAACCGCTCATAATGGAACAGCTCTTGCAGTTGATGCAGCTCTTGATCTTATCTCCGTCGATGGGGCAGTGACGCTTCTCCAGGGGATGACCGGCTTCGAAGACGGCAATCTTCAGATTGGGATTCTGCTGTACCAGCTCGTAAGCGGAGAAGATACCGCCGGGGCCGGCACCGATAATAATGATGTCATATTTCATGGGGAATGGTTCCTTTCATAGTGTTCTCTATTCGCATATCGTGGGATTATCATCCCACTTTTATGCTCATATCGGGGCGGGTCCTAAGGTCTTTCACCCACTTATGAGCAAGCTCATGTGGGTTTAGACCTTTTGACCCTGGCATCAAAATATAGTATACCATAATTTTAGCAAAAAAGGGGAATGGAAATATAGTAAAATATGTGATAGAATCATAATTCATAGGCTTGTCCGGAAATGGATGGAAAGGTATCTGAAATGGAAGCGGTACAGAAGAAAAATAAATATGAGATAGATATGTGCAACGGCACGATCATGGATAAATTAATATCCTTTGCCTTGCCGCTGATGGTGTCGAGTATTTTACAGCTGCTATTTAATGCAGTGGATATTATTGTGGTCGGGAGATTCACCGGAAGTCAGGCACTGGCGGCGGTGGGATCCACCACGGCATTGATTAATATGTTTGTGAATCTGTTCATCGGGGTCTCGCTGGGAGCCAACGTATTGTCTGCCAGATTCTATGCGGCAGGCAAAGAGCGGGAGATGAGCGAGACGGTACATACGGCGATGACTTTTGCCCTGATCAGCGGCATCGTCATGGTATTCGTGGGACTGTTCTGTGCCCGTGGAACACTGGAGCTGATGGATACGCCGGCAGATGTGATCGACCAGGCAGCTTTATATATGAAAATCTATTTTTGCGGAATGCCCTTTTTTATGCTGTACAATTATGGAGCTGCCATTTTGCGTGCGGTGGGCGATACAAAGAGACCGCTTCTGTTCCTGATCATTTCAGGAGCTGTTAACGCAGCACTGAATCTGTTTCTGGTCATTGTCTTTTCCATGGGAGTGGCAGGTGTGGCCATCGCTACGGTGTTCTCGCAGATCATCTCCTGTGTGTTGGTACTGGAATGTCTGCTTGGCACGGACAGCTGCTATCGTCTGCAGATCACAAAGCTGGGAATCAAATGGGAGTATCTGGTGCAGATCTTCCAGGTGGGAGTGCCTGCCGGAATTCAGAGCGTGGTGATCAATTTTTCCAACGTATTGCTGCAGTCTTCGGTGAATTCCTTCGGATCCATTGCCATGGCGGGATACACGGCGGCGAACAACATCTTCGGATTCCTGTTCGTATCGGTCAATTCCATCACGCAGGCGTGCATGAGCTTCACCAGCCAGAACTACGGAGCCGGGAAGAAAAAGCGTATGGACCGGGTGCTTGTCGACTGCATGATCCTGTCGGTGATCGTGGCGGTGACGCTGGGTGGCAGCGCCAATCTCTTTGGCCCCCAGCTGCTTCATATCTATACTACGGAGGCGGATGTGATCGCCTGTGGTACGGAAATCTTATTGTATACGACACTGACATATTTTTTATGCGGAATCATGGATCTGATCCCGGGAGCTCTGCGTGGAATGGGGCATTCGGCGGTTCCTATGATCTTATCTATCATCGGAACGGTAGGTACGAGGATTTTCTGGATCTATGGGGTGTTCCCGATGCACCGGTCACTGATGGTACTGTTTTTATCCTATCCGGCATCCTGGACCGTGACGATATTGCTGCAGGCAGTGTGCTTCTATTTTGTAAGGAAAAAAGTACACAGTACCATGCCGCAGGAAGAAACATAAGAACATAAGACAGGCGGCTGCAGAGTGTGGAAGACTCGTGATCGCAAAGCACAGACAGTAAAAGAATTGAGGGATAATATGTTAACTAAATTCAAGAAAAAATATATCGGAGACTGGGATTTCTACCGCAGGTATCTGCTGCTTGCAATTCCCATGATCCTGCAGAATGCCATTACCAATCTGGTAAGCTTTTTAGATAATATTATGGTAGGACAGCTGGGTACGGAGCAGATGTCCGGTGTCGCTATCGTGAACCAGCTGATCTTTGTATACAACCTGGCAATCTTCGGAGCCGTATCCGCAGCCAGCATCTTCGGTGCCCAGTATTTTGGCAAGGGCAATCATAAGGGGCATATGTATTCGTTCCGTTTTAAATTATATGCGACCCTGTTTGTGACCGGAGGAGCAATATTACTGTTTCTGACCAAAGGTTCCGCGCTGATCTCCCTGTATCTGACGGATACGGTGGGGAACGGAGCTACGGATGTGGCACTCAAATACGGTCAGGAATATCTGGCGATCATGATGGTAGGTCTGATCCCGTTTGCGGTGAACCAGTCCTATGCTACGAATATCAAAGAGACCGGGCAGACTTTTATTCCCATGTTAGCCAGCTTCGTGGCGGTGGGAACCAACGCGCTGTTAGATTATCTGATGATCTTCGGCATCGGACCTTTTCCCAAGATGGGGGTAGCGGGTGCGGCACTGGCGACGGTGATCGCCCGTTACATTGAGGCATTGATCGTGATCATCTGGGCACACATGCACAGAGCGAAGAACCGCTATCTGGAAGGAGCCTACACCGGCTTCGGCATTCCTTTTGCGGAACTAAAAGCAATTCTCGTCAAGGGATTCCCCCTGATGATGAATGAAGTAATGTGGGCAGCAGGTATGACCACCGTGACCCAGTGTTATTCCGTCAGAGGACTGGATGTAGTGGCAGGACTGAATATCGCATCCACCATTACGAATCTGTTCAATATTGTATATTTGCAGTTAGGCTCCTGTATCAGCATTGTGGTAGGACAGTATCTGGGCGCCGGCAAGCTGGAAGAGGCGAAGGATGCAGACAATAAGATGATCGTATTCAGTGTCTTCTGCTGTGTGATCATGGCAGCATTGATGTTCGTGGTAGGAGGATTTTTTCCCGGTATTTATAATACTTCGGATGAGATCAAGGGACTGGCTACGCAGTTCATCGCAGTCTCCGCGATCATCATGCCGTTCTGTGCATTCAGCCATGCGTCCTATTTTACCCTGCGCTCCGGCGGTAAGACGGTGGTAACGTTTTTGTTTGATTCCGTATTTACCTGGGTGATCGTGGTACCTGCGGCTTATCTGCTGGCACACTTTACCGGGCTGGGGATCGTAAGCATCTATTTCCTGGTGCAGGGGACAGAAATGATCAAGGTCATCATCGGCTACTACATGGTGAAGAGCAATGTTTGGGTGGTACAGATGGTATAGGTACGTGCAGATACCGTTTTTTTTCAGCAGACTCTAAAGTAATTGCAAATCTATCCGATAACTATTGTGAAACATCAAAGACATTCGGGAAGGAGGAGTCGATATGCGTATTGAAGCGTATACACAGGTACAGCAGCTGTATCAGTCTCAGAAGGTAAGCAGAACACAGAAGACACAGAACACAGCACACACGGACAGACTGCAGATCAGCAGCCAGGGAAAGGATTTCCAGACCGCTAAGGCAGCAGTGGCAGCCGCACCTGATATCAGGGAAGAGTTAACGGCTCCCATTAAGGCAAGGATCCAAAACGGTACTTATGGAGTGGACAATGCAAGCTTTGCGGAGAAGCTGCTTCAAAAACAGGAAGAAATGAGGTAGTTCCTTGGCTAGTTTAATGGAAAACCTGATAGATGTACTGGACAGAGAGAGTACGGAGTACGAAGCTCTGCTTCAGCTATCACAGCGCAAGACACCGATTATTGCAGGTGGTGATCTTGCAGAGTTACAAAAGATCACGGACGAGGAGCAGGAGCTGGTCAGCAGGATCCACAATCTGGACAAGCAGAGAGCGGGAGTGACTGCGGACATAGCCGATGTATTGAACAGGGATGTTAACGACTTGAAATTGCCGAATCTGATCACTATGTTATCTGCACGGCCTGCGGAACAGCAGGCACTGGCGGATTCCCACGACAGATTACAGGCAGCGGTCCGGGGACTGAAGCGCGTGAACGAGCAGAACAGTGAACTGTTAAACAGCGCGCTGGAGATGGTGGAATTCGAGATGAATCTCCTCCAGGCATCCAAGGCTGCACCCGAGACAGCGAATTACAACCGGGGAGCTTACAATGCAGGCAATACCATGGGGGTCATTGACCATGGATTCGATGCCAAGCAGTAAGACCGGATCCCGGGGATCTGAGGATCCCCTGATACAGAGGTGAAAGTTTATGCCATTAATGGGTAGTTTATATATAGGTTCGTCCGGATTACAGACAAGTCAGAATGCGCTGAATACCACAGCGCATAATCTTTCTAATGTGGACACCACCGGCTATACCAGACAACAGGTACAGCAGTCTAACAGAGCTTATGTCACATTATCGACAGACCCTAAGTCTATTTCCAACAAACAGACAGGTCTGGGTGTCACATATTCCCGCGTAAAACAGGTCAGAGATTATTTCCTGGACAAGATATACCGCAAGGAATCCGGACGCAGTATGTTCTATGAAGTGTCCACAGAAGTCATGGAAGAGGTAGAGAGCCAGCTGGGAGAATTGAACGGCGAGGCATTCCAGACCACCATGACAGACTTCTGGACCGCTATTCAGGAGCTTTCCAAGGATCCCAGCAGTTCTGTAACACAGGGCATGCTGGTGCAGAGAGCGGCGGAATTCGTACAGAGAGCCGGAGCAGTATACAGCGGATTGAGCTCCTACCAGAACAACCTGAACACACAGATTAAGCAGAATGTAGATAAAATCAATAAATACGGCAGCCAGTTATTAACGCTGAACGATCAGATCCGTGCCATTGAGAGTGGCGGCATTGAACATGCCAACGACCTGAGAGACGCGAGAAATCAGATTCTGGATGAACTGGCAGAGCTGACCAACATGACCTTTTCCGAAGATCGATACGGCAGTGTATCCGTACAGATCGAGGGCGTGGATTTCGTAAAGGACGGAACCTGTTATGAGATCGCTCTGAAGACGGATGAAGCCACCGGCTTCTACACTCCGTTCTGGCCGCAGGATGCCACCTACACCGTCAGAGCTGACGGCACCAGAGATTATAATATTGACGGCGCAGAGGTATTTGATCTCTCCGTGGAGATTTCTTCCGACCTGAACACAGATATCGGCGGCCTGAAGGCAATGCTTCTGGCCAGAGGTGATCACAGAGCCAATTATACAGATCTGGCGGAAGGAAAATACGACAGTGTCTCCCAGTCCGTTGTCATGAATATTCAGGGTGAGTTCGACCAGATGATCCACAATGTGGTGACGAAGGTGAACGATATTCTGGCGAAGGCTGCAGGAGTACAGACCGGAGATCTGGAGTTGGCAGACGGTACTAAATTAGAAAATGCCCGTTACTGCACGGTAGACCCGGACGGTTACATGCGCATGGAGGATGGCAGCCCCATCCAGCTGTTCACCAAGGTTACAACGGATGGGTATGAGAAAGTAAGTGTGAAGGAAGCGGACGGATCACTTAAGGACTACTGGGTCATGAAGAAAGAAGATCCGGACAGCCCTGAGAGCCTGTATACCATCGGCAATCTTCAGGTAAATCCGGCGCTGACGAAGGAGCCTTCCAAGCTTGGATTCCGTTTGGCAGACGGTTCCGAGGATAAGGAGACCGCAGATGCTTTGAAAGCGGCATTTACCGAGGAAGCCTACACGCTGAATCCTAATGTACAGAAAAAGACTACTTTTGTAGATTATTATACCGACCTGGTATCGCAGGTATCCAATTCCGGCTATGTATTCCGGAGTATTTATGAGAATCAGGTCAGCACCGTGGAAGCTACACAGAGCGCCAGAGAACAGGTTATCGGTGTATCCACGGACGAGGAACTGTCCAATATGATCAAGTTCCAGAACGCATACAACGCATCCAGCCGTTATATCAACGTGATCAGCGAGATGCTGGAACACATTCTTTCCACGCTGGGTGTGTAATGTGTAAGAAATAGGAGGTAAGTTATGCCCTCACAGTTTTTTGGATTAAATATTGCATATACGGGACTTCTGGCCAGTAATGCTGCCATGAATACCACTTCCAATAATATCGCCAATGTACAGACGGAAGGCTACAGCAGACAGCAGGTAACACAGCAGGCATCCAATGCCCTGCGTGTATTCCAGACCTACGGCTGTGCCGGTGCCGGTGTAGAGACACTGGCCATTGAGCGTATCCGGGATGAATTCTATGACGGAAGATTCTGGGATAACAATGCACAGCTGGGCGAATACGATATGAAGCAGTATTACATGCAGCAGCTGGAGACGTATTTTGATGATGACGGCAAGAGTACCGGATTCAAGACTATCTTCGATCAGCTGATGATCACCGGTATGCAGGCTCTTTTAAAAGATCCCAACAGTGCCACAGCCAAATCCCAGTTCGTAGGCTATGCCGGAGCTTTGACAGAGTATTTCAACGGTATGGCGGGCAATCTGGAAAAAGTACAGAAGGATATCAACCAAGAGATCAAACTGAAGGTGGATCAGATCAATTCCCTTGCCGGTGAGATCGCCTCCCTGAATAAACAGATCAACACCATTGAACTGGCTGGAACAAAGGCCAATGAGCTGCGTGACCGCAGAACCCTGCTGATCGATGAATTATCCAAGATCGTGGATGTGGAAGTCAAGGAGACTCCGATCATCGATGCCAACAACGAGAACCGTGAGACTGGAGCCAACAGATACATGGTCAAGATTGCCGGAGGCCAGATGCTGGTAGACGGCAGTG
>OGOW01001341.1_pt1 | contig 23044 bp, 24 predicted proteins | sample 1552781 | NCBI WGS metagenome assembly OGOW01 (sample SAMEA2580145, study PRJEB22360) | human gut metagenome | biome: human gut; feature: human-associated habitat; material: faeces | place: Denmark | collected 2008/2010
GGTCAGGATGGGTAGATTCTACTATTGGTTGGAATGCCATCGGTGCATCTACTGCAACTTGTGTAACTGGAGAATATATCATTGAATACAATGATGCAACCCCAAGTAGCAATCCATTTATGCTGCGATTTAACCTTGCGCTGTATAAAAAGTTGATTGATGGCGGGATGACATATATTAACTGGAATGCAACTACTGCTACGTATGGAACACGTAATTTTGAGTCACCGCTCATTCGATTAAATTGCTGGAGCACGTTCTATAAGAACATAAACTCTTCATTCTTTGCAGATTATCCATCTGGAAAATACGGAAATAGGTCCTACCAAGTACCAATCACTTCAGTCAGACTATATGGAAGTGATGGTACTGATTCATATGGTCCGGACTATACAACGTCTGGAAAATATAATATTAAATCGGCATATGATGAGTCACTGGGATATAACGGTCTGACAGATTGCATGTTTACATTAAACGCATATATTTATACCAGCTCAGGAGGGGATGGGTTTAGAGGGACGCATGGACGAGTGTTTGTACGGTCGTTCAACTGCTGGTTTTCTAAATCATAAATAAGAAGAGATAGGAAGTTTTATTTGACTTCCTATCTCTAATTTTAAAATCCCTGATATGTACCAGTGACGCCAAAGATATCGACACCCTTCTTGATGTTTTCTGCAATCAAGTTTGGATCGCCCTTTACATAGATATCACCAGTACAATATCGATTAGCTGGACATCCAATCTGGTTTGTGGTACTTGGTACAATTGTCCAGCCACTCTGTGTCTGGAGATTCTGAGTAACCTTTCCTTCTCCATTGTGATACCCTGCTGGTATCTTATATGTACCGTTAAGAGGTAATGAGTATGAAATGGCACCATTGTTTGGCATGGTACCAGTAATCTTTACACCCTTAACCCAACATGTTGTAGGTGAGAGTATCTGTGCGGCAGTAGCCGTTGCGTCTGTCTGCGATGCTAAGTCATTTACAGTGACTTTTCCTTTACCGTTATGATATCCTGCTGGTATTTTATATGATTCGCCGCAATTAAGATGTACATCAACTGCCCCATTATCAGGCATTGTGCCGACAATTAGCTGATCTTTTACATATCCAGTATATCCGACGAGGATGTATTCTGCACTAGCCGTTGCATCGGAGGTATCTGTACCGCCTCCGGATCGAAGTGTTGTTGCAACGCCCATTCAAATCCCTCCTTTACGCATTATTCGAATTACTGGATTGTTTCAGACTAATTACGACCAGGATACGGATTCGGTTGTTTCTAGCCATAGATTCTTAGCGTATACACTCCATTGATGACTATTGCCACTGGAATTCATCCGTGCATCTATTACTAAACTCGTATTTGGTGTTTCACTGTGGCCACTATAATATTTAAGACCATTTGAAAATGATGGTACTGAGCCCACCCATGGGGAGTCAACCCGCGCAGTAGTATCACTCTGTGCCTTACGTGATGTATTTCCTAAACCGAATATAATAGACCAGTTATACGTTTTATGCAACGCACCAGAATCCGACCACCCATAACATAAAATATCACCATGTACCTTACATCCAATATACGTGTTGCTCGTTATCGTGCAAAGCGACGCAATTGATGATACGACAGTCCACCGATACCAATTCGTGTACCCACCTTCGTCTTTATCAACCCATGAATAGTCGTTGTCGGCTATAAGTTTCCATGTTGCACCATTGTATGTCGTAGTCGTGTTACTCGGTAGACCTCCCGTATATGCATGCAATGAAATTAATGATGACACATATGCACCGTTCTGTATCAACCATCTCTTAGTCTCAACATAGTTCCCCCAAACTCCGAAAATGCTAACACCCTTCTTTATATTACCAGCTACCAAGTTTCCATTTCCCCAGCACCATCTATTTTTTGAATAATACCACCCTTGCCAACAAAGTTGCTGATTAGTGGTGGTTGGAGTGGGCCCCCATTCGCCATTATCGACATTAATAGACTGCTTTACAGTACCATTTCCATTGTGCCACCCGCCTTCAATTGTTTGGGAACCATTTGCACCAATTGACCACGACTTGGCTCCCCGATTACTCATCTTACCGGTGTACTTAATCCCATTCTTCCAGTATGTATATCCAGACAAACACCATTGCATATCATCCGGGATATCGCATTGCGTTTGACTGGATAAGGTGTTCGTTGTAACAACACCGTTTCCATCATGCCATCCTGTTTTGATTGTGGTATTGTCTCCTGCATTAAGTCCGGACGCTGTTTGTGCACCAATATTGGGCATATCACCAGTTATTTTATTATCATTGGAATAAATAGTGTATCCACTAAGAATTTTATCAGCGGTCGCTGTTGCATTGGAAGTGTCAGTTCCACCACCGCTTTTTATAATTAAACATGTACCCATGTTTTCCTCATTTCAGTGAGCACATCGTAGATTGTAAGATTTGATACTATCCCTAAGAACAAATTAAAAATTTGTTCTTAGTAGTTCTAACATATTTCTGATAAAAATATGTCGTTACAACCAATATGTACTCACTGAAATTGAGGTTACAAATGGGAATTTGTTTAATCGTTAAATCTGGCGGAGGAACTGACACTTCTAACGCAAATGTAACGGCAGATAAAATCTTGAGCGGTTATACCGTATATTCCAATGATAATAAAATAACTGGTACGATGTACAATGCAGGAAACCAATGTAAAACGGACCCAAATATCGGTAGCACTGATGGAACATCCACATTATGGCCCGATTGGAATTTTGGTATTTGGGGCGGGTATCATGACGGTACTGCTGTACTAAAGGTGGGATCTCTTGCAGACGCCACTGGCTGTGATATACCAAACCAATGGTGGTGTTTAACCGGATATTCATATTGGGCTAACGGCTCTAAATACGACGGTGCTATGGTGAATAGAGGTACTAAAACCTGGTCAATTGGTGCGAATGGGTCTCAAACAATTGAGGATGGTTGGCATAATGGGTCTGGTACTGTGAAGCAGTCTATTAATGTCGATACTGGTGAATGGGGTCCTACTCCGGCTACCACTAATCAGCAGCTTTGCTGGCAAGGCTGGTATTATACAAAAAATAGATGGTGCTGGGGAAGTGGTAACTTGGTAGCTGGCAACATAAGATCTGGGGTCAGTATTTTCGGAGTTTGGGGGAACTATGTTGAGACTAAACGATGGTTGATTCAGAATGGTAGTTTGACTGGACTATTATCCAGTGATTTTATCGGGAAAAATACTACTGGTAGTGCTGTTACTAGCAATACGACAAAATCGTACAACGGGGCAACTTGGTTGTTGCTTTGTTGTCATCAATGGTTTGATGGGGATAGTGAAGTTACGACAAAAGTATTCCGTAGGTTCAAGAATGTTAACTCAATAGCAACTTTCGGGAAAGCATCTTGGAAATGTAGACTTCACGCCAATATCTTAACATCAAACACCGGGGTGAAACATTTTTGGGACTGGAGTAATCCTAGAGCATCGATCATAGGAATGTGGATATATAATGATGGTACATGGAATGGTGAAACGCGCCACACATGGTCATGTCAAAATGATCCATTGGCCCAATCTGGGTGGTTATCCATGCCGAACGGCGCAGTTGGTTGTGGTAGTGTTACGGTCAATACATCCAGCATGACTGGAACAGTCATATGGGGAGCTGCTGGGGTATCCCCATGGTGGAAATGGCTTAGGTGGACCGTATCCGATGGTGATTATTTAATTGACGCATGTTTTAATGAGGTACCCAATACAGATTTCTGGTGGGTGTGGGCCAAGGATCTTTGGCTTGAAACATCAGAGACAACCCCGTAGAATCTTTATTTCATGAAACAAAAAATAATAGGATAGGTAGTAATTTACTACCTATCCTTTAAATTAAGATTTCCTCAATCTCGATATCTTCCATTGGGTAACCGAAGTCTTTTTGCTTCGTATTGTGGAATGCTTTTATATGATTTGGTTTTACAAATAACGATAACTCCTTCTTAAGTTCTTTAAAGTTATACTTTGTATCGTTATCCAAATACATATCTACATAGATATTTGAACCAACTAACCCCTTCATGATGTAGTTCATAATTGGTTCTCTAAATGCGCCATTCGCGACACTAAGGAAAATATTATTTCCTCTATCCCCGTGATAGAAGTGGTATAATATTCCCAGTGTATCCATAGTACCTTCTGCTGCAATGATATGAATATCGTCCATGGATACTCGATCAATTCCATTCTTTACTGCATAATAGGAACTTAAATTTCCTTGCATTCCAAAGATATTATACTTATACCAACGGAATTTATTCTGACCTGTCACATCTCGAAATAGAATATACTCATTCTTTACAGATACAAATCCAATGTAATCCCGTTCCAATAATGCTGGCGGTATCTGACATTTTCGATTAAGTTCAATATGGTTCAGTTCTAAAAAATCTTTGAGAGACCATACAATCTTTAGAAACCCAAAGTCTTCCGGTTTAATCGTAACACCGAGACGTTCCTTACAAAGATACCGATATTTATTGAGTTGATAATCAACATTTCGAAGTGGTGGAAATTCCACTGGAATGACCTTATCATTCTGAAATCGGTTCACTGTTTTTGAACCATCACGATCTTTCATTGCGTGATAGTTGATCTTTCTAAGTGACATGGAAGCTTCCATGTCAGCCTTTGCTTCTCCTACAATATCCGCTAACATCTGTTGTGTTAATACACTACAGGCATTGCAGTTAAAGCACTTAAACCAAACTGGATCATCTGGCTTTGTTGGATCTACGTTTATATAGAGTCGTTTCTTTAGCATACTCTTTTTAGAGTCGCCGCAAAGGACGCATCTAGTGCAACACCACCAGTCGTCCTTTGCGTCAACATTCGGAAGAGATGTTAAATAGCGATAGAAGCTCGCTTTATCCACACCTATTTCTCCTTCTTGCCATCAAGTATATGCCGATGCCCATTCCCATCAACATAAAATATTGGTGTGGGTAAATTACTCCAAGGAGCTGTCCCATCTGAAACCTTTATCTGAGTATTATACTTGTAGTGCTTAGGTTTTGTTACTGTACCAAACACACCAGCTCTACGCAATATAGCTTCTTCCATCGTTCCTGCACGAAACGATACCGGAAGGTCTTCTAAATATATGGTCCATGTTCCCAACATAGCATCATCGTATAAAAGTACATCAGTTAGAATAGACATAGACCCAGATATTCCGGTGATTGCAAACCGTCTACGGTCTACAATGAGACTCAAATTGGTATCATTGTCATATAATGTTGTATCAAAATGTAGTTTTCCATCTACATCATGCGTACATATGCTAACGGAAAACGGTTTTGTATTTTTGATAACATAATTTAGATTACGCAATGCCTTGAACCGAACCTCTGCTCCTAATTTCATCAATAAACTAAATATAGATATATTGAAGTCGCAATCGATGCGGATTGCATCCATCCCTTCAACATTTACTTTATCGCGAAGTTCTTCGTCGATGAATCCGATGAATCTTACATTATCATCCATAGTTTTTCTCCTTAGTCTAATTCCTCGTTCTCGTCCGATATATCAGTATCACTAAAGAACATTTCACGGAAAACGTGGTGCTTCGGTAACCGGGTTGTTGGCTGATATGATACGAAAAGTCCAAGATCAACCAATTCTTTTCTTGTCCTGTAGCTCCTATTACCAATCTTAACTTCGACTGCACCAGTTTTCCAGCATAAGTTACCAAGTGACCGAACTGATCCGGCTGACATTGATAACAGAGTAAGTTCCCTTGTTTCCGTATTTATCCTAAATAATGATGCGCAATGATTTTGTTCATCATTTATATCATAACCATCAACACCAAGGATATCTCCATAATGTCGAACTCTCACTGAAATAGTAATTTCGTTTCCCACGCAGAATGGATGATCGTCATCACAGTTTGTGTTAATGATGAGATCATCGATTTCCTTTGATAAGAATTTGATAATATCAAGTATTTCTACATCTGGGGCGATGTATAAGCCTTTGTAACCTTTTGCGATTGTAGTTGCAAAATACTTTGATACATCAAATGCTATGCTACACGAATCAATCTTTTCGTCACATGAAATCCTTGTGTTTGTTTTTGTCTTCTTAGCCATATTAGTTCTCCTCCATCATTCGTTTTGCGGATTCATCAGCTCTTGCCTTTAATGCTTCACTGATGTCCTCGTCTTTTGTTTCATTTACCTTCTTTAAAGCTTCGGCGATCTTCTTATTTTCGTCTAAGCTCTTTTCCCCGCATACATGCTCTAATAAATACGGGACAAATAACCGATTTGAGAAATCGGATACTTTCTCAAAGATACTATCACTGTATCCAGTGATGATATTTGTTCTCGTCTGTGCATCTACTCTCGGTACAATTGATAACATCCAAGAGAGTCTATCACTACTGATCTTATCAAGATTCATGGAACCAGTTTTTTCTGCAAGGGAATCATTGTTATATTCGATTGTAACAATGTCACCATTGTTTGTAGCAATTGCATACTCGATACTCTGGTCCATCTCAGTTGATTCAGGATCAAGATTATTTTCATCATCAAGATCTGAGATGTAGACTCTACACAGACTAAAGTTCTCTTTGTTTAATTCATACTCAACGCCTAATGCGCTGGTGGTATTTGAAATGATGCTTGTGATATCTTTATTGATCCACTGAGCAAGTCTAATTGGATCTGTAGCACGTACACCATACTCTGATTTGCATACAATGGCATCTAATGTATTCGCCATAGCAGTATTAGTTGGTGATATTCCAGCAACCGCTCTTGATGCGGAAAATCTTAAATGAATTTCATCACCAGTCTCCCGATGCTTGCATTCTACGGAAATCGTAACGGGTCTAATTTCTGTATCATGAACCTCTTCACTTAATGCAGATACAGTAACAGATCCAACATATCCCCCTTCATGAATGCTTCTATATACCTTTCCTGCAATCTCCTGAAACATTTTAGTTTTCCTCCTCTGTCATACCATCATATTCGTCAAGTGCTTTTCTCATGATCTCAATTGTATCATAACTTGCTGTCTTGAACGCTGTTACCAACATATCGTGGACTGGATTAATTGTGATATCGTGATCTGCACACTGATTGCCATCAGAGCATTCTCTGTCCATAAAGCGCAATGCTTCTATGATCCAGATTGTTGCATCAAGTGCATTTCCTTTATCCATAGTTGCTCTAGCAAGCACTAACTTGCTAACCGGACTCATGGTACTAAGCGTTGTTGATAATTCTGCAAAAGACATGTCTTCATCTACTGGAAGTCCAGCTTCTTGCATGTCTGCTAATAAGTCGGCCCAATTTTCCATATACACATAATCGTCATCTTCCAGACGAAGTAATGCATTGTCTTTATCGTAATCCCCACTCGGAGCATTACTCATTTTCGGATAAATTTTCTTCACAAAACTAGCCGGCTGTGGTGATGTAACGTCTGAATGTGCCTTTACGGGTTCAATTGGGATAAAGACATCTTGCATCGCCTTACTTGGATTCAAATCAAATGACCTCATACGAGATGGATACATTGATGAGTCATCGGTGTCTTTTAATACAGTTTCTTTACTCCTAGATTTAGTCATAGTTGCATGCAGTTCAGTTGCACCACCTAAAATGTTAGAATGATCTGGAACCGGTGCTATTGGGTGGAATTTGAATCGCTTTGAACCATCATAGTCATCATTTTCCGTATTAGCCTTTCTGATTGATCCCGCGAGCTCTGATACTACATCACGCCTCCTAGCGATCGTTGTCATTGCCGCTAATGCCTTGGTTAAATTTTCAATCTGCTCCCTCTGCCGTTTAATAACCTGCTTCATTACCTTCTTTTTCATTGAAAGTTCCTCCTTTGATAATTTAGGGAGTATATGTTAATCATACATATACTCCCTTGTCGCTTATATAATATAAATTTATTCCCGATTATATTCTATCGAGGTGAAGTGTTTTTGTCGCCATAGTATTATCGTTTTTTGAAAATACGAGGTTTACGCCACGATCATCGTAGCGAATTGTTGTCGGATGGTAATCTTGCCGCACCATTAAATGAATGATGTATTCTAAGCGGTCGCCATCAATGCAATATGAGTATTCCCGACCAATTGGATTCACAATTGTTGGTCCCATAGCCTTTGTCAATTTCGATGTATCCACCTTTGCATTTACTGGATTATTCAACCCATCGGTGCGAAGCCCATCATCCGGATCAGCCAAACCGCTAAATGCAAAGCTACCCTTTTCATCCATTTCCCAATCAAAATCATCCACCGTTCTAATATAATATTTGTCGTTTGCTACATCTCTATTTGATGACGATGCACCTCCGAAGGAATCTTTCTTGGTGTGATTAGCTTTAGATTTCTCAGCCATATCACCAATTACCTTATTAAGTTTCTTAATGGTGTCGTCTGTGCGTTTGTTGACCTTAATTTGATTTCTCCCATTATCAACGATCAGTTTTAAGCATTCACTAATGGTTGTAAGTTGGTCAAATACCCATCTATCAGTCATACCCTCAATTGTATCTGGGTCACACCCCGCATCAGTTTCGCCACATTTATTGGTTTTAGCAACCTCTTCTTCGAGCTTATATACCCTTTTTGCAAGTTTCCAGTACCTTTCATCATTTTCAGGCTGGTCCGGATTATAATCCTCAATGCTATCCATACCTCATTCTCCTTTATATTTTAAGTATACTCTGTTCATAAACTCCAGCCGTTCTTTGGCTGGAATATGTAGCAATTCTACGAGCTCCGCATGTGACATAACTGACATCATCTGAGAAACCCATACCATCCTTGTATCATGAGTTTCCTCAGTAAATTTTTTAACCGCTTCCATGTTTTTCTGATGAAGGGTCTGGTATAATGGTTTATCATCAATCTTTTCCTTTGAGAATATCCGCATTCTATCTGCAAGGTCTGCTTCGCTTATCATTTAAATACCTCCGTGAAATCCATTTCTTTCAAGATGATATATGACGACTCGATTAAATACGACTTCAGACGATCATCTGCTTTATCGATAATCAGCGTTTCATCTTCAAACATAAACACTAAGAACAGCATGAATCGAATAACCTTATCTGGATTTGCTGGCGATATACTAAGTGCTGCGTCTTTCGCATTAGCAATTGCATTTTCCGCATTAATGAGCGGATCGAATTCTCCTGTGGCAAGCCAATGCTTCAATCTTGACATGGTTGCATCGCGGACGATATCCATCTGATGTTCATTTACGATACGAGCTGGCTCCTCATCTATGCATTCATCAAGATGCCTTTCAACGAATGCAGCTAACCTTTCATCATCAATGTTTGTAATCGTATTGTCTATTTCCCTACTAAATATATCAATGGGGATTCGACGAATGACAATTGCAGTATCAATTATACGATTCTTTATGGAATCGGTCGGGATATCCGTAGATATCCCAGACCCATCATACTTTATAATAGGAGTGGTGTACTGCAAGAGGCATTCAGCTAACAGCAGTTTTTTCTGTGCAATTGGAATTATCATCATTTATTATCCTCCTTAGTAATCATATTATCAACGACAGTATTGACTTCTTCCTTAAGTTTTGCAGGTGCTCCAATTTTGGCGATCGTTTTAACTCCACCAACAAGGAACTTTTCACTAACGATTTTCGGTGCTCCGTGAAACATCAAAGTTTCATCAGTAAACATGATAGAACGAAACATTATTACCAAAGCGTCAAGCACCTCGAGTTCCACATCGTCATTCTTATCTAAACCCAACGTGATACTTACGAGCTGCTTCAATGTAAGCTTATCTGACAACGGATCAAGATCTCCTGTTGTGACATAAGTTTCGTAACGATCTATAATGGTGTCGAGCACCCTATTCATACACTCAATGGTATCCATATCAATAGGCTCGCTTGGTATAATATCACCTAACTTTTCTTCAATAAACGAATCAATATTATCTGGATCGTTGACGATATACCTGCATAGTTCTCTAACAACATCTTCTGATCCTCTTCTCACGACGGCTGCAATGTTTATACACCGCTGGCGCGCACGTTTTTTGGCATGCCAATCAAGCGATGATTCCTGCATGATTGTAAATGTGCCCACAACCTTCCAAAGGAGCGTTTTTCTTAACTCCAAAATAGGCATTCCATCAAAATCAACTTCACTATCTCTAAATAAAATACTCATGGTTCTATTTCTTCTTTTTTAGTTCATTAATCATATCAAGACCATATTTTCGTAATACAGTACTAAGTGTATCTGTTATAATATCCAATAAACATATCACATCCATCACCATATTGACATACTCTTGGTCTGAGATACTATTTAACATCTCAATCAATCGACCCAGCCTGTCTCTCCTTGTCTGATCTGCTCCTTCCAATAATTGATATATTGCCGCCGAATACATTACCATGCGACGAGCCGGTATCTTCGCAGTCAGATCATTGCTTACCATATGAATGTACATGTTGACCCTATCTGGATTAGATTGGTTGTACACATATTTGATGAACTCACGATCAGTAAGATATTCGAGTACATTTTTGAAATCAACAAGAACCCGATATTCTTTTGAATCTCTATTACCGATAATTGAAAGTGAAACTTCGATCTGCTTAATGACATCCCTTCTTGTGCCACTATACATAATCTTCCACCTCAGTTCCCGTAAACTCGGCAAATTTCTCATTGATATATTTTCGGGACTTTTCAAAATCTTTCTCTTTCAAAATGTGATCTCGGAATTCTTCATCCGTGAGATGCTCATATACAAGACGGATTCGATTCATTTTGGCAATCTCTTTGTTTGTGTGGCCCATATGAATCTCGCTCATCAACCAAAGAATGCGGTCAGCCCTAATGATTGATATATCTTCTGGTTCCAGATGCTTAAATGATTTCTGGGGTGTTAATGGTCCTATAATCTGATACTTCTCGGGTTTGTTCCCATGAATAATCCCAGTCATATTCACACCATGATTTTCCCGCATCATATCTCTAACCGACTCAGTTCCTGTGAAGTCGACTACATCAAAATCATCACATCCTCTCATGACTTTTCCTCCTTACTTGTAATTTCTGAGTATTTCTTGTCAATGTAGTCACGGGTGGTCTTTCCGTCGGGTTCATCGATGAGGTATTTGAGAAAATCCTCATCGGTAATATTTGCACACACCGTACGCAACTTATCCAGCTTGACGAGAATTTCATTGTCACATTTTTCTCGATCTAATAAATCGAGTCTGATAATCAGATTTTTTCTGAGATGTAATCTCACCTCATTTTGAATAGCCCTATCAATTTCTTCACCTGAGGCACATCTTAACATCTCTGGGGTATAGTCGCTTAGTACCTTTGGTTTTTTCTCCATATTTGTATCTCCTTTCGTTTTATGATTTAGTGACGGGTAAATAATATATACCCCATCTATAAATTAAGCAAGTAGCTCCCTACATCTATACGAGTGGAAACTACTTGCTAATTTTCTAACATTATACGTTGTCGAGAAGAATCATGTATTCGTCGGAAATGATATCCTCATCAAAGCAAATGGGTTTACCAGTTAACTCTGGCATCTCATATTCCTCGAAGCAGTATACACGATTTAAGATCTTGCTTTCATCGTCGATAATCATATCATCATGATATCCGATTAATGCCTTGTAATCTTTTTCCATCAAATCCTTGTACCGATCCGATGACTGAAGTTTTGTGATATACTTTGTATTCTGTAACATGCGGTTACTTACCTTTCCACACATTGCAGATGTAATGAGGAATGGCATCTGCTTATAACCATCACGAATCATTCTTCTTTTTGCAACAATTGCCAGGATCGTATAAAATCTCTCCGGCATCGTATGAAGTTCTGAGAATCCTCCAAATTCCTTCGCAAAGAAGTTCTCTAAGAGGTAGTTCTTGAACTTATTGGTATTGATTGAATTAGAACCAATACGGGTGTTTGTATAATAGTCGATCTCTTCTTCGGAAATCGGACCTACTTCCTCAATGAGTCTTTTGATTGTATCGCGAATTGCGATATCAATCTTAATGATTTCAGTCTCATCGATCTTAACCATAGACTGCTCAAGCTTATCAATACTGGATAAACCATCTTGGGATCTTGTATCATCAAGACGAATCGGATCCTTCTTATACTTCTGGATATTGACAGTAAACTTAAGCTGAGTGGTGACGATAGACTGTAAGAACGATACAATGTTATCGTTGAAGTTAAATTTGAAGAAGTTATCATATAAGACAAACTTCTGAATCAATCTATCTGCGTGGGCACTCTCTGTTAATCCACGAAGTGCAGCGTGCTGACTCCACATCAGTGCATTATTCTTTGAGTGTTTTTCAACTCGTTTAGAAACGAAGCGATAGAGTTTCTTCATAAGAAGATTCGTTGCTTCGTTCTGGTCATTCTCCAAGTCCTTGGTAGTATAGGGTCTTCCTTTTTCTCCACGACGTCCGTGTTCTCTTTCATACTTCACGACGTCAATGTCAGTTGGTTCTCCTGTGGCAAATAATTCCAGTTCTGTATCAGATACAGCCCCGATTTCATAAAATGCATCACAGAAGAGTTCCCCTATGTAGGACTGGTTTTCCTGACTCTTATAGGAATCAGACGACACCACCAAATAATGATCCATTGGTGGGATCAAAATTTTAAACATCATGCTGATTGCTAAGAATCTCTTAGCATCTTCATTGGTAAAGTCATCATCTGCATCATAGACTCTACCAGTTTTTCCATCTTTTGTAACATCGATCTCGTAGTTATCACAAACCATACGATAGATTCTCGATTTAATGGTTGGTGTGAATAATCTACGATATACGATCTGAGAGAATTCGTTCTTTGTGAGTTGATACCGCTCATCATCACTTGCATTCTTTAATATGAAATAAGCTGTCGGAACCTCTTTAGCAAGATCGTAGTTCTCAATAAAGTAATCTACGAAATTGCAGAGATCGTCTGACTTATTCTGGAATGCAGTTCTTCCGAGACGGAACTCCCTAAGTTTCTTTAACATTTCCGGATCATCAGTTCTTAACTTTTCAACCTTCTTTGCTAAACTTGGAAACATTTTTGCTATATTCATAGCAATTGCTTTTCCGGATGGATAGACGTATCCGTCTTCCCCTCTGGACCATCCTTTAATTGAAACCATCTTCAAGCCCTTCCTTCCTTTAGTGTCGTCTGTATAATATATATGCTAACGCTTCTTTAGCTTGGTTACCGTCCTTGGAGATTTTATCCTAGCGTTAGTTTTAGACACCGTTCCTTTCTTAGCAACCGATGTCTTAGATTCCTTATGACCAACTGTACCAATGGGTTCTGTCCCACCAATGGACAGTTTCTTTGGTCTATTTTTCAGTTTCGCTGACTCATTCTTTTCGTATCTCTTGCTTGTTTTTAATTTACCAGCAGCCTGCTGATACTCCTTCATGATCTGGTCTAATGTACGGATCTTTGCAGAAAAGCTCCTCTGACCAAATCGTTTTTCCTTGAGCTGTAAAGCTGCCTTATTCATCATTTTCGAATCAAGAATGTATTTTGCAGCAAAAAATAAGTACTTGTCGTAACTTACAATCTCATATTGGTTACGAACAATTGGTGCTTTTGTAATCATTTCCTTCCCAAGTTTATTTGATAAGAAGGGGATAAGCAGTCCATACTCATTGTACACGTATGCAAACGTATACGCAAACGATGGAGTATTCGCAAAGAATGTCACATCGTAATCTTTAATGGATAAATCACCCCGATGCTTCTTATCAGGATCTTGGAAGCATATCACTACATCATATGTATTGGTTCTTTTTGTTTCTGATGGGATAACTAGATGAAAATAAAAGCTCCCGCTATACGGGTCAAAGTACTCATCCATTTTAATAAGTTTTCCTTTTTCCCGATCGAGAGCATAGTATTTATCTTCCAATTGCTTTATTAAAAGCTTCCCACCGGGAAGGGAAGAGTCTCCCTTCCCCAGTGGGTTTATTACATATTCGTTTAGAGTCATAACTTGACCCTCCTTCGAATTACAGGTTCTTAGCTCCGATTAATTCCTCAGTATTGTATGCTCTGTAAAGATACTGACTGGTGGTCGCTGTAAGCTTTACAAGTCTCATGCAACCCTTTAAGATTTCAATACTGGAAATTACCGGCTCGACCATTGTTGCATCCGGCTTTTCTGTAAGAATGTTGTATGCGATATCCTTATCGATACAATGATTGATTCTTGTGATAAGGTCTTCTTCCGGAAACTCTTCCTTATAAGCCTCACACTTTACATTTCTGAGATTGTCCTCGTAATAGTTACCGCAGATCACATAGATGCAGCTCATGAATGCATCACTAATCATATTGTAAAAGCTTGCATCTAACGGGGACATATCACACATAAGAATCTGGTCGATGATATTTAAGATGTGGTAGTTGCCACCGGTAACAGTGCCATATTCATATGCTGCTCTACAAGCAGAGATTGCATCATCGAGGGCATCCTTTGTTGCCTTAAGGTCTGCATCGCCGTATCCACCAACACGGATAACCGCAGAGTTGCAAGCAAGCTTACTGATACGAACACGATAGTCTGCTACATCCTTAAGGATCATATTGAGACTGTCGCACTTCTTGATAAGGCGATCAAGTTCTCCTTTCAGACGCTCGATTCTCTCGTCGATAGTCTTCTGGTTATTCTGATGCTCTTTCTCAACAACGACCCGTTTATCGTTAACTGTGAGTTTATCACAGGTACCAGCGAACTGACTCGCAAATGCGAATGCTGCACTAATCATGCTCTTACGATTTTCCATGATTGATGCTTTTCTTGTAGCAAAATCTTCATCAGATTCCTTAGCATCCTTCTCTACTTTTGTGAGTAACATGTCACGGAGATCTGTTAACATATCAGACATATCCTGGTTGGACTCTTTATTGATAATCTGAGCGCCGAGAATACATCTCATGTCATCATACATGAACTTATCCACCTGGTACTTTGTCCATACCTGAACCATGAATAAGTTTACTGGCGGAAGCCCCATCTGCTGATGCTTCTGATTTGCTGCATGGATTGCTCCAACGAAGTCATTCTGGAATCCCGGTGCCATGATAACTAACGGTTTGCCCTGAGATGCAGCAACTTCTGCAAGAGTAGCAAGCTGCAAGTATACATTGGACGGAATGTCGTAATCAAACATAAGAATCATCGGATTCTCAAGGACGGTTTCACCTGTAGCAAAATCCGTGACATAGTAATCACGGAGCATGATTCCACCAGCCATATCAAATCCTTTAATGTATTCCACATAAGTCTGATCATTTCCGGAGTTATCAACTCTGATATACGGATTTCTAGTCTTTTCATAGATATCCGCAATCATATTTGCAAGGGTTTCGTTCCAGTTCGTGGAAACCATTGCGATATTTTTGATTGCCTTCTTCATCTCATCATCCGGCAGTGTGCTGATTTCGTGTGCACTGCGTAAGATGCTGTTGCACACGCAATTCACACAACTTCCCAGTGCTTTCTTAATTTTGAACATCGGAATGTCCGGATGATCTTCCAAGAATTCGATCATGGAACGGTTCATGGCATCTGCCGCAACGATTGCTGTCGTAGTACCATCACCAACCTTTAAGTTTACATTGGCTGCAACGTCTAAGACCATTCTACCAAGAGAATTAAGGTCAGCCTCTAAACCAAGGTCTAAGTTCTGCGCAACTGTCCAACCATCCTTTGTGGTATATACGCCGTTCGGGGACATGATGAGAGTATCTTTTCCACCCGGCCCATATGTCTCAGCAACTGCACTTGCATAAGTAGATGTAATCTCTGTTAAGACAGATCTTAACTTGTCAGCTTTGATTACCTTTGCCGGTACATCGAAGGATGGGGCTTCATTGTGTTCAAATCTACTCGGTGTATTCCAGTTAGCAGTTGCATCTGCAACGGTTGCACTGAGTTTTGCCATCCCATTGCTAACATTTTCTTTTACCCTACTAACAGCCTCTGAAACTTCGTTCATACTATACTGCTGGTCGAGATTTTTTGTATTGTCTTCCATTATATTTCCTCCTTATTGAAAACATTTATGTCTGTGTTACCAAATGAATTGATTCCCACGTAATTTACGAGTTAAAACGGCGGTTTGATAAGATCAACATTGATCTTTCTTCCCGCATAATACTTGATAATATCTTCTTCAGTATCCTTTCCATCAATATACATCCCAAAGTTGTAGATGAATGCCGGTACGTAGACTTCTACCTCTTTCCCGGTATCTGGGATTGATTCAATGGACTGAATATCTGATAAGAAGTAGCAATCTGCATCTGATTCGATAATCGCTTGATGAAGATCTCCTACAACGTAATCGATTATAGATTTACCAAATCCGGATAATAATCTTTCCAGATTGATTTTAAAAGCATAGCTGTCGACTGGTAACACCAGTGTGAGTTTTGTGAGATTCTGCTCTTTTGCAAGAATCCGAAAAGCACTTCCAATACCAGTAGGTGTGAAACTACCAATCATCTCTTCTTCATCATAGAGAAGGTAGTTATAAACCCGATTACAGAACCCAACAAAATCTCCATCTTTAATGCACTGAGCTGCAATCTTATAGTCCAAGAAATCCAATAAGATATTCTGATTCTGCTTCTGCATTGTGAGATCAATTAATTCATCATATGGGAGTTTTGCTACCTCTCGAACTTTTGGAAACAAGTTGCAATACATCGCATTGCCTGCCAGTTCCGATGTAGCAGCAAGTGACTGTAATACTTGAACGTCATTGTAAAAGATAATTCCGGGTACATCAACCAATACCTTCGTTGGTTTCATCAAGTTCAGTGCCCCATAAGGGACTCTTCCTGCTTCTGCCATATTTTCCTCCTAAAAAATATGGAGCCCAGAAAATACCAGGCTCCATATAGATTAAAATATTACACAACGGAGATGGTCATCGCTACCATCCAACATTGTTACATAGATATCTGCCACCATGACTGATGCTACAGGCGTTCCATTTGGATCAGATGCAGTCTGTGCAAATAATCCATCATTGATGTAATACGTATACGTCTGCGCGAGAACAACGCCAGTTTTATAGTTTGCTGGAAGTTGTACAAGATGCCCAACTCCAATCTTGGACAAATATTCCATAAGTGAGTTCGGGATTGACTTTTCAATTACTTCAATATTGGAAAGCTTGTACCCATCCCATGGCTGAGTTAAAGTTACCGTTTTATCCATAACAAGACGATTAAGCCCAGCCCAGCTCATTTCAATGTGGTTAATGATTACCATACCAAGTGACTTGGAATCCTGGTAAACTTTATATAACCAATTCTGAGTATCCTCTGTTAACACCTGATTTTTAATTCGATTGAAGATCTCGTTATCTGGGATCTCTAATACCTTTCCTGCCATACTAGCTCCTCCTTTCGTATATCACTAGATCGGAAATTCTTTCAATGCTCCCTTTAATACAAAGAACATTGCAGTTCTTGCTTCCTCAATTAACGGCATCGCATCTGGATACTGGTCAGAAATATCATCTGCAATAATTTCCTTACCACTATCATCCAGTTCGATTTTTGTAATGATTGCATGATCTTTTGTAAGAACGACTCCGCATGTCGGTGCACCAGTCGTATCATATGCAATCAACTTAATTTCAACTGGTTCCGTATGATCATCGCTTAACTTATATTCAATACACTCGATGTGTCTTGGATCAAAGAGTTCCATTGGACCTTTTACCATAAAGCCCTTATCCTGTTCCATCTTATCATGCACTTTTGTTTTCATCATAATCTGGAACGTACTTTCAACGGAATTTTTGAGTGCTTCGTTTGCATACGTTGTCATTGCTACATCAAGCGCCTTTAGGGAATGATGCATGAATGCAATTAACGTATACTGTAATCTACCAACGCTACTACGAATATCCTGTGGGAAATCGAACTCATCATCCGTAGAATCATCTGGTGTTTCGATGCAGGCTCCAATACTTACTTTATCAGAAAGACGAGTGATCTCAAAGCAAATATTAATCGGGGTTACTGCCATGGTTTTTGGATCAAGAAATTCAACGGTTATTAGATAGGTAACGCCAGAACCATATGCAAGCCAATTCTGAGTTTTTGGAATAACCGTCTGGATAACATCGACCCCTTTTGAGTCGTTAAACTTAGCAAAATCATCTTTTGCTAATACCTTAATTCCTTCTGCAAGAGAAACTCTGTGATCAAAGTGAGTTTCTGTAGCAAATCCTGTGATTCTTTTTACGAAACGACGATATGCGTCACTGGCGGTATCATTGTCGCTCTGCCTTATAATCATTGATGCGATTGAACTACCAATGAATCGTCTTCCATAAATATCCGGCTCCGTAATCATTCGTTTCACCAGTGGTACAAATCTCGGATGATTTTCCATCTCTGCGATGTATCCCTGAATACATTCATCCGATGTGATGATTGGTGAGAATCCTTCCAATGTAATTTCCATTTAGCTCCTCCTTGTGTAAGCCGTAAAAGTGGGATAGTACAGCAAGTACTATACTATCCCGTCAGTTGTTACGCTATTATAATATATATGGTTCTTTTTAATTAACCGAGAGCATCGGCTAAATCATCCGCATTTTCGATGCTGGTTGTCGGAGCATTCATGGCTCCATTGTCCTCTCCAAAGATATTGCTGTATCCGAGACCAGATGTATTGTAATTGCTATTGCCGTTACGAACACCACCAGCACGCTGGATGCCCATCTTATCCTGAATGGATTTGATTGCATCGGAAATCAGATCTTTATATGCCCTGTCAACGACACGGCTGCTGTGAACATACGCTTTGCTCATTGCACCGCTGAAGGTATTAAGGTCCTTCATAAAGAGATCCAATTCATCGTTTACCTTCTCTTCGATATAGGTACCCGTAACCGGATTGTAATCCGTGAACACAGAGCTCTTTGTGAACTCATAAAGGATCACATCTGTGGATTTATGAGTATCCGGGTCGATGTTTCTGATTAAGATGATACACGGGTGTGGTTCACCATCATCACTGAGATTCATACCGGTACTGATACCAATATGATTCTTTGCATCACCGATTTCAACGGATACAAATTTCTGCTCTTTGGCTTTAATTGCCGGAAGAATAACTGCTTCATATTTCATATAAAGTTCGTTGCATTTCTTTCTGGAAAGACTGGTGAGAATTGTATTGTCGTAATCGAACATTCTTCTCTCACCACGGTTTGCTTCCGGAAGCGGCGGGACGAATCCCAAACGAACCATTTCACCATAATAGGTTACCTCTAACGCACACGGAATCTTAGCCGTTGCGTTTCTGTAGCGATTGTTTCTTGTAGTAATATCGCTCCGATCATTGTTGCTGTTGTTCCCATAACCTCCATTGTTATTGGAACCGTAATTGCTGTTGTACTCTACCATAATTCTGGCCCTCCTTAGGTATAATTAAAATATAATAAAGGAGAGAAGTAACGATCAATCTTTCGAATGATGTCACTTCTCTCCAATTATTTACTGCTTTTGCTAAAAGTTTTGAGAGGGAACCTCTCACATCATTTCGGTTAATAAAATGTATACTAACCTTTAAATGTCAAGAATATTTCCGAAATACTTATACTCCTTACCAGATGTAATCATTGGGATATTGAGTGCTGCCATAACTGGCTCAAAGGTTCCTAAGTTTCTGGCAACTGTCTTATTGATGTCAATGAATTGCCACCACATCTCAGGGATATCATCGCCAGTATTTGGTAACGCAAGATATACCAACCCCTTATTTCTAAACCTTTCACCGAGCGGGCCATGGAAGATATACTTCTCAATACGTTCCACCTCATCTGGATACTTATCCTTTAATGCTAATATTTCTGGTTCTTTGACTCCTCTAAGAATAACTACATCAAGTTTATCTGGTACCATGATTTCGTTTTCTGGATATATTGCATTCCAGAGAAGTGGTGCAAGATATGCGCCCATTGATTCTGGCTTTGAATAAGCTGCTGCAACCTTACAGTTCATGCGAAGTAAATAAGTTCGTTTTCCTTGCTTTAGTGATTGAATGATATCCTTTTCGATAAAGTCAAGTTTTGATAAAATTCGTGATACAGAAACTTCATCTGGTCTCATGATACAGGTTAAAAGAATATCAAAGAGTTTTGCGGAAATCTCTTCATTTACTCCAGCTTTACGGAAATCATATCCTTTTACATCAAGTTCTTTCTTTGAACCAACCTTAATCTCTTTACCTTCCTGGAGTTTCGTCAATGCAGCATACCGTTTCTTTACATTCGCAAGTAACATCTTCGCATAATAGAACTCATTCTTCATATTAATACGAGATGCCATACGATCAAGGACATTACAATCCTTACAATATTTCGCTAATAATGAACGAACCATATGAGTTACAAGGAATGCGATACAGTTAACACTCGCATATGTTAAGTTATCATCGTCCATCGTAGATCCAGACTGAGTCCATACATTGTCCTTTAAGAAATCAACCCATGGCTCGATGTTAATCATATTGGAGTCGGTATCAATAACGATAACGCTCTTACGGCGATCATGGACTAATCGGTTGATACGTTCTGTATATGCGTGATTGTAGAATACAAAGTCGTTCGTGTATGCCCAGATAAGATCCATTTCAGCCTGAATATTATCTGGTACTGCATTCGGGTTACGGAACGACTCAGTCTTAGCAAATACCCCACGAAGCAACCGCATCATTGTCGGTGTACTCATAAACGCATACAGGTTATTCTTATACCAAAGTCTTGTAAGTTCTTCTTCACTACAAGACCATATTAATTTATGCATAATCTCATAAGCCGTATCAGTCTTAAGATCTTCTGTAAAGAAGTGGTTCCAGTATCGGTCAAAGACTTTCTGTTTATCTTTAATTACCGGGAACTCTAAATACGAGAATGTATAAGTATCCCGATTTGTAATATTTCTAAAGAATGTCACAAACTCATCAATGCTCTTAAATTTGGCATTGTCTGATAAGAATGCTTCAAATGAAATTGCCGTAGCAGAGATTAAACTCTGAGCTGTACCGGTTGTTGCTGCGGCAGTATAGTAGTTATAAAGCTGGAATGATGTTGTACCAAAGCTACCGTAGATCGAGTTAATCTTGATCTTTGCTTCCTTCTGCATCATATCAAAATATGCATATTCGTAAGAATCCTGGTCCCAAGTATCACGTTCTTTCTGGAATGCTTTACGGGCTGCAATTCGACCTAAGATAACATTCGCAATCGGGGATGATGCTTTATCCTGGTCTCTAAAGAAGGTTCCATTCCCACCTAAGATTGGTTTCTTCTTCTGAATCCAATCATATACAGAAAGCAGTGTGCAATATAACATCAGGTCGTCATCATAGTCGTTACAGATAACGGCTCTTACATCATGACCATGGGATGCTGCAACATCTGCCAATGTCTGTCTAATTACTTTTTCGGGTAAATTCGGGTATAATCGTTTAAAGTCAACAACGCAATCCTCAATCCATCCTTGGATTAACATACTATTGTCAACCTTTGCTCTATCTAATGGCATATTAAGTCTCCTCTCTAGTAATTACCTTTTTGTCGTAAGTACTGTTTCTTCTTACCGATAGATAATATATATGACAAACGAAAACTACACTTACACATTGATGTAATCACTAACTGATGAGTTTCATAGTCAGACAGTGTATTCTCCTTAACCTTTATTGCATTACATTACCGGATCATAGGAAATTGGACGTATGAGAATCATATCTCATACGTCCCTTTTTCGTTAGTGACTACAATCCCCGTTGCAGTTTCCACCACAAGAGCCATCACACTCATACTGAGCAATTACTGGAGTGCCCCAGTTTGTATCATGCACAACAGTGGACTGATTTGGTGCCTTATTTGTCTGCGTGTTTGGGGCTGTAAGTAAATTACCTGCCGGATCTACGGCGGGAACCTGATCCGGGATTCTTCCAGTTCTCTGAAGCTCTTCCATCTGTGCTTCTGTAAGTACAGCGATTGGCTGCTGAGGTCTGTCTTCCTGGAAAAGTCTCTTGAGTACCATAAGACGTACTCTATCTCTCCACTCTGGTTTTACCATATAGTAACAGTATGATTCTAATACATCAAATGGATTAAGAGTTCTACCTTCAATTTTGAAGTGATGGAATCCGTTGTCCAGATAGAATCCGTAAAGTTCTTCTACTCTAAGAATTGACTTTCTATTAGCAAGCGCTTCATAGAAGTCATCCCCGATATACCGACACCCACCGATCTCGTCTTTAAACGGTGCAACTGGACCCATGTGACCGAAATGAATTGTATCATTTGCCATTTCCTTATAATGCTGAGATCTTCTCGGGCAGTCGTCCATGCAGTAAGCATTGATGAGAATCTCAAGATGATTACGCACATCCTGCGGTAAGAAGAAGATATTTGGGTCGCGGTTTAATACATAGTCAAGAACAACCAGCTCATAGCCCTTCTCAAATTCTTTCTTAACAAGATTAAGGCTTTTAAGTCTCTTCGTTGTAGAAGAAAGTCTTGGGTATTTCGGGTATTCTTCCTCGATATATTGCTCCAGTGCTGGAGAGTTTACAAGTACCTGATTGAATCCGCCATCACCAAGCTCCATGATCATATTGCAGTATGTATCATAGCACATCTTTTCATCGATCAAGCCGTTGGTGAATGTATGGCGAACCGGGATACCCATTGAGTTAAATGCCTGATAAACCCTTTTGATTTCTTCTCTTCCAGCAAAATACCTGGAAATAAAGTCTTACTATTTCAGTTCCAAAGGCTACCATCAATATATTTATAATCTTCTATTAGTTTAGCAATAAAAGTATTGTTATTTGATGAGATACCAGAATATGGCGGATTA
>OGOW01001343.1_pt1 | contig 23016 bp, 26 predicted proteins | sample 1552781 | NCBI WGS metagenome assembly OGOW01 (sample SAMEA2580145, study PRJEB22360) | human gut metagenome | biome: human gut; feature: human-associated habitat; material: faeces | place: Denmark | collected 2008/2010
AATCATACTAGTATCATAATAGAAAAAATTTATAGTTCTTAACTTAATAAATATAGATTTAACGTATAATATATAATGGATAGGCAATATACCTATCCATTATATATTATACGTTAAATCTGAATAATATAACATCTCCATCTTTAACTACATATTCTTTACCTTCAAGTCTAACTAATCCTTTTTCCTTAGCAGCAGTCATAGTACCAACTTGTACTAAATCATTAAATGCTATAGTCTCTGCTCTTATGAAACCTCTCTCTATATCAGAGTGTATCTTACCACCAGCAGCTGGAGCTTTAGTTCCAACTTTTATAGTCCAAGCTCTAACCTCTGGTTCCCCCGCCGTTAAAAAAGACATCAATCCTAATAAATCATAGCTTTTCTTTACAACTTTATCTAAACCAGATTCATCCAAATTATACATTGCTAGCATTTCTTTTTTATCCTCATCATCAAGACCAGAAAGCTCTTCTTCCATCTTTACACATAATGGAACAACCTCTGCTCCTTCTTCTGCTGCATACTGTTTTACTTTTTGTACATTTTCATCCTGTTCTGCATTTTCTAATTGTTCCTCAGAAACATTTGCAACATACAATATTGGTTTAGTTGTCAATAAAAACATTTCTTTTACCATTGACTGTTCTTCATCATTAAAATCTAATGTCCTAGCAGATTTTCCACTTTCCAATGTTTCCAATATTCTTTCCAATAAATCAATTTCCACTTGATATTTTTTATCAGCTTTCAAGTTTTTCTTTGCTTTATCTATTCTTTTATTTACAGTTTCAATATCTGCAAATACTAATTCCAAATTTATTGTTTCAATATCTCTTATTGGATTTATACTTCCATCAACATGCACAACATTTGAATTTTCAAAACATCTTACAACTTCTACAATTGCATCTGTTTCTCTAATATGTGATAAAAATTTATTTCCAAGACCTTCACCTTTGCTTGCCCCCTTAACTAATCCAGCTATGTCAACAAATTCAATTACAGCATGTGTTGTTTTTTGCGGATTGTACATTTCAGTTAATTTATCTAATCTCTCATCTGGTACAGGTACAACTCCTACATTTGGTTCTATTGTGCAGAATGGATAGTTTGCACATTCTGCACCTGCTTTTGTTATACTATTAAATAATGTACTCTTCCCCACATTTGGAAGTCCTACAATTCCTAATTTCATTATAATTCCTCTTTCTTTTTATTTACTTTTATTTTCTACTTCTTCTTTAATTTTAGCTACAAATTCGTCTGCATTTATTGTTTCATTTTCTGCATTTCCTCTTGAACGAACAGCAACTGTATTTTCTTCAACTTCTTTATTTCCTACAACTAACATATATGGAACTTTTTCAAGTTGTGCTTCACGAATTTTGTATCCAACTTTTTCGTTTCTATCGTCAACGACAACACGAATACCTGCTTTATGAAGTTTTTCTTCAATTTGTTTAGCATAATCTAATTGTGCATCTGCAATTGGTAATATTTTTACTTGTGTTGGTGAAAGCCACAATGGGAATGCACCTTTTGTTTCTTCTATTAAGAAACACATAAATCTATCAAATGTACCAAGTATTGCTCTGTGAATAACAACCGGTCTATGTTTTTCTCCATCTTCTCCAATATATTCTAATTTAAATCTTTCAGGTAATAAAAAGTCTAATTGGCAAGTAGATACTGTTACATCATGTCCAACAGCAGATTTTAATTGAACATCTAATTTAGGTCCATAAAAAGCTGCTTCTCCTTCTGCCTCATAGAATGGGACTCCAAGTTCTTTTAATATTTCTCTTAATTGTCCTTCAGCTTTTTCCCACATTTCGTCATCATCAAAATACTTCTCTTTGTTGTTTTTATCTCTTAAAGATAGTCTAAATTCATAATCTTCAAATCCAAAATCTTTATATACAGATAAAATTAATTGAACTACTTTTCCAAATTCTTCTTTTATTTGATCTGGTCTTACAAATAAATGTGCATCATTTTGACACATTTCACGTACTCTTTCTAGCCCACAAACACTTCCACTATCTTCATATCTAAAGTCATGTGCTAATTCTCCAATTCTTATTGGTAAATCTCTATATGAACGCATTTTGTTTTTATATATTAACATATGATGTGGACAGTTCATTGGTCTTAATACCATTTCTTCATTATCCATTTTCATAACAGGGAACATATCTTCTTTGTAGTGATCCCAGTGTCCTGAAACTTTATACAATTCTGTATTTGCAAGTGATGGTGTGTATACATGTTGATATCCCATTTCTATTTCTTTATCTTGAATATATCTTTCTAATAATCTTCTAACAGTCGCACCATTTGGCAAATACATTGGTAATCCAGAACCAACTAATGGACTTGTCATAAATAGCTCTAACTCTTTGCCTAATTTTCTGTGATCACGTGCACGAGCTTCTTCTAATTTTTGCATATATTCATCCATTTGGCTTGCTTTCGGGAATGATATAGCATAAATTCTTTGCAACATTTTATTATGTTCATCACCTCTCCAGTATGCTCCAGAAGATGATAATATTTTAACAACTTTTACTTTTCCTGTGATCTCTAAATGTGGTCCTGCACATAAGTCTGTAAAATCTCCTTGTTTATAAAAGCTAATCTCTTCCCCATCGGCTAAATCATTAATTAATTCTTGCTTATATGGTTGGTCTTTCATTAGTTCTAAAGCTTTTTCTTTAGGTAAAGAAAATCTTTCTATTGCTAAATTTTCTTTTATTATTTTTTTCATTTCTTCTTCTATTTTTGATTTATCTTCTTCTGTAAATGGTTTTTCTACATCAAAATCATAATAAAATCCATTTTCTATTGATGGACCAATTGCAAATTTTACGTTTGGAAATAATCTGCTAACAGCTTGTGCCATAATATGTGATGTTGTATGCCAATAAGCTTTTTTTCCGTCTAAGTCATCTTCTTTAAAAGTATGTATAACAATTTCACAGTCTTCATTAATTTCATGTCTTAAATCCTCGACTTTACCATTTACACTTCCACATGTTGCATTTCTTGCAAGCCCTTCACTTATTTTTTTTGCAACATCTAAAATAGTACTTCCTTGTTCTACCTCTAATATAGAACCATCTGTTAATTTTACTTTAACCATTTTAAAACCTCCTTGAAATCTATTGTATAACTTTTCTAACATATAAAAAGCACTCCCAATAGACATTTTTATAATATCTATAGGAGTGCATATATACACGGTTCCATCCTATTTTTTACTTAATTAAAAGATTTTAACGTATCTTACTCGTCTAGCTTATTCACTAGAAACTAAAAGAGTTAGTTTTCAAATAGTTTTTCTTTAATTGGTTTTCAGCCTATGACCAATTTTCTCTGTGAAAGCAATTTCTATTTTACTCTTCTCTCATTGTTTTTGTCTTATGTTAATAGTTTAATATCTTTTTTATAAAAAGTCAATAGAAATTATTTACTTTTTTGTGTTACTATTGTATAATTTGAAAAGTTTAATATTATAAAATATTTATGCCTGCATAGCTCAGTCGGTAGAGTGCTACTTTGGTAAGGTAGAGGTCACGGGTTCAATTCCCGTTGTAGGCTCCATAAAAAAAGCTTCAGTATTTACTGAAGCTTTTTTTTGGAGTTTATACAATCTACAATTGTGTAGATAAATTCTGCGTTAGTTGGCTTGCCTGAATTAGGATTAGTACAACTATAAAAATATTTTTCCAGAATTTTCTGATTTCCTCTACTCCATGACATTTCAATAGCATGCCTAATCGCTCTTTCTGCTCGCTGTGGTGTTGTCTTATAAATTTTTGCTACTCTTGGATAGATATCTTTCGTCATGAATAAATCCATTTGATTATCTTGGCTTAAGACATATAATATTGCCTCTTTCAAATATAAATATCCTTTTATACTTGGTGAAATTCCTAACTCTTTTAAAATATTGCCTATTTCTTCATCAGTCACTTCTACTTTGTTAATAGTCATTTCTTGAATTATTTCAGATGTCCCCTCCTTGTCACCAACTATCACTTCCAAGTCATCTACTACCTTCCGTAATAGTCTCAGAATGCTTTTAATGTTTTCTTTTTCAGGTGTTGTCATATTACTCCCTCCATACTTAATAATACTTGTATTGTTTACAAGTATTATTATATATCTTTTCCCATTTTTTGTCAATTATTAACATATTCTTCCATTTAATATATTTTTTATTGCTTTCTTCCTTATTCTTTGTATTGCATTATCTACTGATTTTACTGGTGTTTCAAGTTTTGTAGCTATTGTATTATAACTCTCGCCATTTAAATAGCTATTTAAAACTTTTTTCTCAAAATCACTTAAATTTTTATTTACTGCATTTTCAACTTCATTATATTGTTCCCTTTTCATTATTGTTTCTAAAGGGTCTTCTATAGTCTTACTATTAAATGTTTCTAGTAATTCCACACTATCATCTTCATTATTGTCATATGCAGCTGTATTTAGAGATAAATACGAATTAAGCGGTTGATGCTTTTGCCTGTTAGATGTCTTTATTGCTGTTATTAATTGTCTTTCAATACATATGTTTGCAAATGATTTAAATGAACTTTGCATCTCAGAATTATAGCTCTTTATTGCCTTAAACAAACCTATCATTCCTTCTTGTATAGTGTCTTCTCGTTCTGCTCCTATTATAAAATATTTTCCTACTTTTGAGTTCACTAAATCTTTATATTTTTCTAATAAAAATACTAAAGCTTCTTCATTACCATTTTTTATTTCATCTATTATTTGTTCATCTGTTAATTTGTGATATTTACTTATTGTAAATTCGTTTTTTTGCATCTGTCAAAATACCTCCAAATGTGCTTTTTTAGTATTATATATGTCATTTTTTTTATTGTCAAGAATTAATATACTATAAATTCAATATTTATACAAATAATAAAAGTCATCTTAAACTTAGTGCTTAAAATGACTTTTACATAATTAATTATTTAATTCATTTTTGAACATAGTCCATATATCATCATATGCCATATTAGCCTCCCATGAAGCGATTCCTGCTAAATTGTTTTCTTTCATTAATGATATTTTTGCTTTTAAAGAATCTATATCTTCTATCCAAATTTGTTTTGTGTTATTTCCTGATGAAAATGTTACATAGTTTTGTTTTAGTTCATCATTCCATTGTTTCGTTATTCCATCCGGTATTTCCGCTTCTGTATTTTTTATGCTTAATGAATTATTGCTAATAACTTTCCCATCTGAATTAGTTGTCCAAATTCTTGTATATAAAGGTACAGCTAAAATTAACTTATTTGGATTAATTTCTTCTGTTTGTAAAAACTTAACTAAATTTAATTTAACCCAATTATATCCTGCAGTTGTTCCAGGTTTTGTACTTGAACTTCCATTTTGGTCATATGCCATAAATATTGTATAATCTGCTACATTTCCTATTACGTGCCTGTCAAAACACATTGACCATGTATCTCCACCATCTGGAGCTGTAACATCAACAGAAAGAACCATTCCAATTTCCTTTAAACGAGGTTCTAATTCAATTATAAATCTTGAATACATATCTTTATCTTCTGATTTCATATTTTCAAAATCTATATTGATACCATCCAACTCATATTCTACACACTTATTTACTATACTTTCAATAAGCTTTTTACGTTTTTCATAATCATTCATAATATTTGAGGTTATATTTAAACTTTTGTTTGCTGCAACTCCATTGGAAACCATTGGCCATATTTTATATCCATTGTTTTTTGCCCATTTTATATATGCTTTTCCTGAATCTCCTATATTCTCTTTTAAATCCCCATTTGTATCTAAGTAGAAAAATGCTGGTGATACAACATTGATTCCATCTATTGTTGTTCCTTCTCTATTTGGAGCATTAACATATTCTGAATAATAATCCCAAGTTAAATTAACTTTTCCAGAAATTTGTTTTTCTTCATCCATATTCTCTCTTATTAAAAATTCATTTTCTATCTTATTTGTTTTTATAATTCCAAGTTTTCCATTAGCTGTTCTTATTTTTGTATATCCTTTGTCTGAAGAAACTACTATAACAGCATCACCTTTTTTTACTCTATCTACAGTTTTAGCTATAAAATTACTTGATGCTTTCACTGCACAATTACTATTTATTATTGCTCTTTTTTGTTCTCTTTCCAATGAGTCCATTGTAACAATATTAGATTCTTTTATATCTGATATTTCTATATTATATACATCTGTCATTTCTGATATAGGAAGATATATTTGTCCATCCTTTTCAATTGCATGTGCTGATATTTGCTTATCAGAGCCATTAATATTTATTTCATTTTCATCAAAACCAATTTCTGCAATTTTTTTATCATATGTTGTTACTATTTTTTCTGTCTTTTCATCTTGGTAAATGTATTTATCAAAAAAGTTTGATATGTCTTGTTTAGATAAATATATAATATCATCTTCTATTAATACCTTTTGTTTTAAACTAGAAGTTACATTCTTATTATTTATTATTAAATTTGTGGTTTTATTATTATCAATTATTACAAAATCATTTACTATCATTGCTATAATAGCTAGTATAATTATTGCTAAAATTGTTAAGAAACATTTTTTAATTTTTCTTTTCTTTATTTCTACTTCTTCTCTTGTTAATCTTCTTTTTTTATTACTTTCTTTTGTTAATACTCTTTTACCTTTTCCCATTTTATTCCTCTTTTCCTTTTCTACTGTTTATTAATTTATTAAATTCTGCTCCTAAAAATAATGTATAGAAACAAGAATATGTCCACATCATAATTAACATTAATGTTGTTAAACTTCCATATGTTATAGAAAATCCTTTAAATATATACAAATATTTTGAAAATACAAATGATATTACATTTAAGGCTATTGCTCCAAATATTGCACCATAAATTTGACTTCTTAAAGTAACTTTTTTTCTTCCAACAAATTTATATAAGATTAAAAATATTATAAATGTAGAAAATATTAATACCGCTTCTGTAAAAATCATTGAAAACCAATTGTAATTTTCAAATTGTTCAAAATATCTCTGTGCTATTTCTCTTAAACTATTTCCAAAAACTAAAACAGTTAAACCTATTCCTATTAAAAATATAAACACAATAGTTTGTACAATTGATTTTAATCTTAAATATATATATGATGATGTTATTTTATTTTCTTCTGTGTTATATATTGTATGCAATCCTTTTGTTAATGCAAATAATCCTCTCCCTGCAGATAGTAAAGTAAATATTAATGATATCGATATTGTTCCTATAGATTTCGAATATACCTCTTGTACAATTTCTAAAACCATTTGGCTCATACTAGATGGGATTAATCTTGATATAGCTTCAAACAATGAGTCTGGCTTTATTCCTGTATATTGTATTAATGTTATAACTAATATTATAAAAGGTATAAATGATAATATAGTATAATATGAACATTGTGCTGATGATTCACTGATATGATCTTTATTCATATTATCAGTTAATTCTTCTAACATTTTATATTTTTCTAATAATTTTTGTTTATTCATAAATAAAATTATCTCTTTCCTTAAATTTTAATTACTATTTATATTTTTATATCATATCTTATAAAAAATTCATAGTGTTTGAAACTTTTAATTATTGTTTTATTTCATATTTTTGGCTCACTTCATTTAGTTCTAAAGTAACTTTAGATGATAAACAAACTATTGGTCTAAAAGCCACTAACTCATTATTATAATAGTATGAACGAACTCTACCATAATAATATACAAGTATAATGTTCTCATTATTAACTGTAGAAGGAGAAGATACCCAATATGCATATGCTTTTTCATGTGATGGATCCACAACATATAAATTATTTGTGTCTGCCGAAAGATATCCAGCACTATTGTCTATCAATGTTTTCCATGTTGTTCCTCCATCCCAACTTATCTGATACCCAGCATATCCACTTCCTGTTGCTCCATCTGTATTTTTATCTCTATCTTCTCCTGTAACCGTATATTTATATTTTCCTTCAACTTTTGTATGTGTTTGAATATAACTATCATATAACATCTCTAAACTTGGTCCACCTATCGCATACTCTGCATATCCTTGACTATCTTTATATATACTCCATGCTTCTGTATCTTGCATATATGCCACTGCTTTACCATTATAATATTTTTTATTTAGTTTTGTTGTTTCTCCGTTCAAAAAACGCATTAAAATATTTACTATTCATATTTTTCAAGCTATTTTCATAAGTCTTGTCCGCTAATATTCTATCCATTCCACTATATAAATTTACTATATTAAAAAAATGTGCTCTATATTGTTTACCATTTAAACAGTTAGAATCATCTCCTGTGAATTTATTTGGTGTATTTTCTGTAGCAACAGTTATTCCATCTTCATTTAATGTTCTTGCATAAGGAAGTGCTGTATTTTTCACATAACTATCCGCTATTAAATATACATTTTCATCACTTGCATAGAATATTTTCCATTTCACATCTTTATCTGCTTGAATTTCTTTTTCTTTTGCATCTTTTACTATATAATTTGACACTTCTTTTCCATACGTATTTTTTGCATTTTCTCTAATTTGTTTTGCATTTCCTTTTGTACTATTATTTTCTTCATTTTCATTTAAATTTTCACTTGTTATTTTATTTATCTTTGATATAAATTTCCCTAGTATTTCATTTTCATTTTCTAAAGCTTTTTGTGTATTATTTTTTGCTTCTCTTGCTTGTTCTATTATTCCACTATTCCCTACTAATATCGCAATTGTTATTCCTGTTATAATTAACAATACTAATATTATTATTACCAATCCCACTATAGTAATAGCTTTATTTTCTTTATACATTTTTTTCATATTACCTAAAAACTCCATTAAAACTATTTTATAATTAACAATATAACAATTATTTATATTTTTTGCAAGTGATATTTTTTCTTTGCCTTTTCACACATACTTTTTAAGAGTTTTTTACGTTGCATTACTTTTTTATTGCATTTTTATTGCATTTCTATTACGTTTTCGAATTTTAAAAAAGTTAATACTTAGATATTTCTAAATATTAACTTCTACAATTTTATTATATTTTTAATTTATTTTTCAGTTTCATATATTTTCCTCTGAATTTCTATTATTATAACAATTTGTATTATTTATATAAAATTTTCTTTCTGCTAATTTATCTTGAACTCCACGAAGTGCTTCACCGAATCTTTGAAAATGAACTACTTCTCTTTCTCTTAAGAATCTTAATGGATCAATTACATCTGGATTATCTCTACATAAGTCTATTAATTTTTCATAAGTGGCTCTTGCCTTTTGCTCTGCTGCTAAGTCTTCTTGTAAATTTGCAATTGGATCACCTTTACATGCTAAACATGTTGCATCAAATGGTACCCCTGATGCTGATTGTGGATATACATCAACACCATGGTCTGTGTAATATGCTCCTAATCCTGCTTTTTCTATTTCTTCTATTGATGCATTTTTAGTTAATTGATGAACTATAGATCCTACCATTTCAAGATGACCGTAATTCTTCTGTTCCTATATCATTTAAAATTGCCTTAGCTTTTTGATCAGGCATTCCAAACCTTTGACTTAAATATCTTAATGATGCTGCAAGTTCTCCATCTGGTCCACCATATTGAGATATTATAACTTTAGCAAGTCTTGGATCTGTACATTTTATATTTATTGGATATTGTAATAATTTGTTATAACTCCACATATTAATTTTCTCCTCCTTCCCAAGGCCATGGTTCTTCTAGCCATCTCCACTTATTGCAAGGATATGTTATCATAAGTGGTCCATATACTTTTTGATACATATCTCTCATGTTTTCTAATTCATTGCAATATTTTCTATGCAAACATAAAGCTTTTTTATCATCTGGATGAGTGTCTAAATATAATGCTAATTCTGTTATAGAAAATTCATGACATCTTATCTCAGATAATAATTCTTCCTGTTCTTTTCTATTTACTACTCTTTCTGGCACTTCATTGTTTTCTTCTTCCATACAAGAACAACCTCTATTTTCTCTTAACATTATTTATTACACCCCTTCCCTATTGTATTTCTTTGTTTTATAAATTGTATCTCTTCCATTGATTGACAAGGAAAATACGGACTTACTAATTCAGGAAATATTGTTCCCATTTTTAGTCCTACATTTGGCTTAAAAGTTCTATCCATGTATTGAATTGGTACATAGCTTTGTGCTAGCATTGGATTAGTTGGAAAAACATTTCTACCTTCATCAAATCCGCATCCACAATCATCTTCATAATTGTCATATGACGTCACTTGACTACATTTGTCTTCCATTATATTTTCTTGCATATGACATGAATTGTTTTGATAGTTATTGTTCATACAATAACATTTTCTATTTCTAAACATCTTATTTCCTCCTTTTAATCTTATTATATGATTAAATTCGACATTTGCCACACAAAAAAATAAACCCTTAATATTAATTTTTAACATTAAGAGTTTATTTAAGTTTAACTTTATTGTATTAATCTAAATAATCATCAATTTTCTTTATAAATATCATATTTTCAATTATATTAACTATACCATATATTAATATTGCTATTCCACCTGTTTGTAATAATGCTCCCGGATTTACTAACACATACATTCCCAATCCTATAGTTGCAATAGCTAATATTAAACTTACTATCCATAAAGTTGTTTTATAATCTTTCCAAACTATTATTGTTTGTAAATTTAATATTCCGCTGTACAAAATCCAAATTGCGATTACTATTCTAGCTGCTGATAGAATTATATCTGAACAAAACATCAATACAACTCCAATTAAAACCATAACAATTGCCATAGCAAGTAAATAATTGTCTGTTTTATTTGTTGAAAAATAATCTATTGCTTTTAATATGCCTATTGCAATAAAGATTAATCCTACTAAAAGAGATATACCTGACATTACATATTCAGGTCTTGCAATTAGCATAATACCAAACAATATAAATACTAATGAAATTACTATGTCAGTCCATCCTGACTTTTTTTAAAATTTTTTCCACATTTGCATTACCCTCTTTTCTTTATATTTTATTAAGTACATTTAATATAACACAATAAACTTTATTTGTACATATTTTTACAGTTTTTTCATTCCTTTTTTTAATATTTCAATTTCTCTAATAATTCTTTGTTTTCCCTCTTCAACTGTAAGCTTTTTTAAAACAACTTCCATTGATATTGCTCTTATTATAACATTTAATATTCTCAAAAAATCTTGTAAATCTTCTTCATTTTCTATGTTCAGTTCTGTCTTATTTATCATTTTTTCAATAGTCTTTTGGCTTTTTAATATTTTTTTATGTTCATCAAAAACATTTATATTGTTTTTCTTTAATTCTTGTAAAATATTTTTAAATAATTCCTCATTCTCATTTTTTTCTGTTATTTTTGCAGTATCCTCATATATATTAATTGCTGTTTCAAATATATCTCCTTTATTTTTTAATAAATACTGATATATTCTGTTTTTTTCTTTTTCTAAATACTTATTTATAATATAGTAAATTGCATCTTCTTTATCTTCAAAATATTGATAAAAACTTCCTCTTGGAATATTTGCCTCTGCAATTATATTACTTATTGAAGCTTTTTCAAATGTATTGTTGCTAAATTCCTTTATTAGAGCTTTTTCTATTTTTTCCTTTTTTTCTTCTTTTAAGTTAAAAAATGTTTGTTTTGGCATTTAATATCACGTCCTTATAAAAAAATAACGCTTGTCTATTTACAAACGTTACAAAAATACTTATGCATTTTCTTTTTCTTTTTTAGCTATTACTTCTTTTCCATCATAATATCCACAATTTTTGCAAACTCTATGTGGTAAAACTGGTTCATGACAACGTGGGCATGTTGAAAATGTTGGTACTTCTTTTTTCCATGTTGACCTTTTTGAATGAGTTCTTGCTTTTGACCATCTTCTTTTTGGTTGTGCCATTATTATCCCTCCTTGTTTATCGCGATATATGTATATATCTTTTCAATTTTTATCTTAGTAATCATGACTCTTAACCTAAGTCACTTTAAAATTATACAAGTATTTTTATATTTTGTCAATAGTTATACTTGGTTTATTCACAATATTTTTTGTAAAGTTCTTTAAAGTTCTTTTTAGTAAATGTTTTATCTATTCCATTCTTTACACATTGTTCTAATACAACTGTTATGAATTTTTTTGTTTTTGGATTTATATTTTCATATGGCAACTCTCTATTCCAATAATCAAGTACATATTGAGTAGTAAATTTGTCCTTTTTATATGTCATTGCAGCTGACATCTTATCACATAACATTTCTACAGCATATTTATATGGAATCACAGGTGTTGGCTCTGGTGCAAATTCATCTATCCAATATGCTGGATGATGTTTATTTCTTCCTCTATGATGTAACCATGCTTTAGAATACCCTTTATCCTTTTTAGCTTCTATTATAGGTGAATGTGTTCCTATATAATATTTACAACTTTCAATAAATTCTGTTGGTGAAAATTTTGAAAAGTCATGCCAAAATCCTCTCCAAGGTTCTCCAACTCTACAACTTAGTTTAAATACATTCCATTTATGAATACAAACTAATCTAAAATGTAGCCATACATTTTTTATATTCATTTTATCCCTCCTATCTTTCTAGTTTACTACATTTTTTTTATTAAATCAATTAATTTTATTTACTTTTTTTGCATACACTATATATAAATTATTTATTTTGATATATACCCCAAAATAAATATCTAAAATAATTTTTATATGGAGGATTATTATGTGTGGTTTTGTTGGATTTGCTAATTTTGAAAAAAATATATCACAGGAAAAAGATTTACTACAAAAAATGAACAACTCTATATCTAGAAGAGGTCCTGACGAACAAGGTTATTACATAGATAAAAATGTTGCTATGGCTCACAAAAGATTAATTGTTGTAGATCCTGATGGACGGTAAACAACCAATGGTCGAAAAATATTCTTTTGGAACATACATTATTGTCTATAATGGTCAAATTTATAATACTAAGGAATTAAAAAAAATATTGTTAGAAAATAATTTTAAAATCGATAGTCATTCTGACACAGAAATATTGCTAAAAAGTTATATTCATTATGGAAATGATGTTGTAAAACATTTAAATGGAATATTTGCCTTTGCAATATGGGATACGCAAAAAAATCAAATATTTTTAGCAAGAGATCATTTTGGTGTTAAACCTTTATTTTATACAATAGTTGATAGAACTCTTGTCTTTTCTTCTGAAATCAAGGGATTACTAGAATATCCTGGTGTTGAAAAGATATTAGATTCTCAAGGAATTTCGGAATTATTTGGTATCGGTCCTGCACACACTCCTGGTTTAACAGTTTTTAAAAATATCTTTGAAATTAAGCCTGCACATTTTGCAATATACAATAGTTCAGGTCTACACATAGAACAATATTGGAAGCTTGCCTCAAAAGAACATACCGATAGTTTTGGTCAAACTTGTGAGCATCTAAGATTTTTGCTAAATGATTCTATAACAAAACAATTAGTATCTGATGTTCCTCTTTGCACATTTTTATCTGGTGGATTAGATTCTAGTATTATTACAAAATTTGCTTCTGATTATTACGAGACTACTTCTATGCCTGCTTTAGATACTTACTCTGTTGATTATATTGATAATGATAAAAATTTTGTTAAAAGTGATTTTCAGCCAAATTCAGATAACTTTTACATTGACCTTGTTCAAAAGAAATTAAAAACTAATCATCATAAAATTATAATAGACACACCTGAATTAGCAAATGCTTTAGAAGATGCTATGATTGCAAGAGATGTACCAGGAATGGCTGATATTGATTCATCTTTATTATTGTTTTGTAAAAACGTAAAAAAAGAAAAAACAGTTGCATTAACAGGTGAATGTGCTGACGAAATCTTTGGAGGATATCCATGGTTTTTTAGACAAGATGCTCTAGAAAGTAATACTTTTCCTTGGTCTATATCAATAGATGAAAGACAAAAACTTTTAAATCCTTCAATTTGTACAGAAATATCTTTAAAAGATTATATAGACTTTAGATATAACAAAAGTTTGAATAAAGTTGAAATACTTCCAACAGATTCAAAAGAAACTGCTGAGAAAAGAAAAATTTCATATTTAACATTAAATTGGTTTATGCAAACATTATTAGAACGTTCTGACAGAATGGCAATGTATAATGGAGTTGAATTACGTGTTCCTTTTTGTGATTATAGATTAGCTCAATATGTATGGAACATACCTTGGGAATGGAAAGCACTAAAAGGTCGCGAAAAAGGTCTATTACGCTATATTTGTAAAGATTTTCTTCCTTCTGAAATTGTTGATAGAAAAAAATCTCCATATCCTAAAACTCATAATCCAACATATTTGGCTAAAGTAAAAGAAATGCTTACAAACATTATGAAAGATAAAAATGCTCCTATTAATAATTTGTTAAATAGGCAATATATTTTGAATATTTTAGAAACCGATGGAAAAGCATTCACAAGGCCATGGTTTGGCCAATTAATGGTTGGTCCACAATTAATTGCTTATTTATGCCAAGTAAATATGTGGCTTGATAGGTATCAGCCTAAAGTTGAAATATAAGAAAAAATAGAGATTCTATTTGAAGAATCTCTATTTTACTTTTTCAGAATTAATATATTATTCCATTTTCTTTACTATATTTTTCAAATGTTTTTATACATTCATTTCTGTCTAATTCTTTTAATTCTATTAAATCTTCATTTTTTTCTTTTAAATAATCATAAATCATATCATCTCTAAATCCAATATCTCCTGCATCTTTTTTAGTACATCCATAGTAAACTTTTTTTATATTTGCCCAAATTATAGCGGATAAGCACATTGGACATGGTTCACAAGATGTATATAAAATATATTCTGATAAATCATAAGTTTGTAATTTTTCAGATGCATTTCTGATTGCTACAATTTCTGCATGTGCTGTTGGATCATTTGTTTTTAGCACTTTATTGTTTCCTTTTGCAATAATGTTTCCCTCTTTGTCTACGATAACTGCTCCAAATGGTCCTCCTTCTTTTTTAGCAATTCCATTATCAGCATTTTCTTTAGCAATTTTCATAAATTTATTCATTTTAAATTCTCCATCTTTTTTATAATTTATTTTTCTTCTTCGAAATTTTTTTCTTTATTTGATTCAGACACAGCCTCTTCAAATATATTTAATATATGTTTTGTTATTTCTTCTTGAGCATAATGTTCTTTAGTATAATTTACAATAAAGTCATTATTAAATTTAACTTTTTCATCTAACACATCACAAACAGCACTACTTAGTGCTTCACTATTATCCATTGGCACAAGAACACCAACAGGTGTTACATAAGTTTTAGTTTTATCACTGATGTCTTCTTTATTAATATTTAAAATGCCTGGTATTCCTCCTGCATTCGTTCCTATAACAGGATGTCCACATGCCATACCTTCAATTACAACTAATCCAAAAGGTTCATTTCTTGAAGGAATTAAAGAAACATCTGATAAACTTTGTATTTTTCTTACTTCGTCACTATTTTTCCTTCCGACAAAATGAGTATTTTTCAAGGCCAAATCATGGGCTTGTTTTTTCAATTGTTCTTCTAGTTGACCTGAACCAACAATAACTGTTGCAACTTTTTTACCATTTTCTTGCATTTTTTGTTCATAGTCTTTTGCAGCATCTAATAATACATCTATTCCTTTAAAATCTGCAAATTTCCCAACAAATGTTACAAGTTTATCATAATCTAAAGGTATTTTTCCATCTTCTGTATTTTGAGAAACTAATTGTCCTATTGTTTCTTCTTTAGTTGCAGTTTGGTCAACGTAGAATTTCTCTGTATCATATCCATTTTCAACTAATTCAACTTTAGAAGCGGCTAATGGGAATAGTCTTGCAAACTCTTCTCTTTGAGCTTCAGATATTACAATAATTTTTTTAGCATTTATTGCAGAGCGATTAGAATATTCTATATACTTATTATATTTTGTTTCTTCATCTTTCAATCTTTGAATTTCTTTTAGATCTTTAGCATTTTTTAACTCTTGTCTTACCTTTGCTAATTCTTTTTTACTTCTTTCAAATCCCATTAAATCTGTTCCATGAATTGTAACAATAGTAGGAACTCCTGTTTCTGTTGCAATAGCAGTAGAAATCCAGTTATGTTGACCATGTATTACATCTGGCTTAAATTCTTTTACCTCTTCATTTATTGCTTTTTTAAAAGCTAATTCATATTCTTTTATTTGTTCCAAATTTGCATTCCAAAAATTAGCTGTACTTTCTGTATGTGTTGTAAACATTAAATAGTTAAAATCACATTGTCCTGGTATTTTCTCTGGTTTTTCTTCTTCTGATGTAAATGGAACCATATGATATTTTACTCCAGGTATTTTATCAAATTCTGTTCTATTATTACCTGTAATAATAGCTACATCTTTTCCTTCTTTTTGGTATGACTTAGCTAACGCTGTTACTTGTACTCCACTTCCAGCTCCATAAGTTGGAAATGCTGTAACCATTAATATCTTATTTACCTTATCTTTTGTATTGGGTATGTTACTTGTATTTGAATTCATCTTATGATCCTCCTTTTTACTTCATTTTCTCTTTTATTCTAACTAATGTATTTAAAGCATCAATTGGTGTTAACTCATTTAAATTGATTTTGTCAACCTCATGTGCAATTTCAGCTAGTTTATAATTGTACATGTCAAATTGACCTTCCACTTGCTTTTTGTCTTGTTTTTCTACTTTTTTATTTGTCAAGATATTTTTTCTTTCCAAAGAACGTAAGATTTCATTAGCTTTTGTTGTTACAACTTTTGGAACTCCTGCAAGTTTAGCAACATGAATTCCATAGCTTTCGTCTGTTCCACCTTTTACAATTTTCCTTAAGAAAATTATATCTTCACCTTTTTCTTTTACTGCAATAGAATAATTTTTTATTCCATCTATTTTATTTTCTAATTCTGTTAATTCGTGGTAATGTGTTGCAAATAACGTTTTTGCTCCACATTTTTCTGTATCTGCAATATATTCTGCCACAGCCCATGCAATTGATAGACCGTCATATGTTGATGTTCCTCTACCAATTTCGTCTAAAATTACCAAGCTATTCTTTGTTGCTTCTTTTAAAATTGTAGCAACTTCCATCATTTCAACCATAAAAGTACTTTGTCCCATACTTAAATCATCTGATGCACCAACTCTTGTAAAAATTTTATCCACAACACCAATATTAGCACTTTCTGCCGGTACAAAGCTTCCTACTTGGGCCATAAGTGTTATTAAAGCTACTTGTCTCATGTATGTTGATTTTCCGGCCATATTAGGTCCTGTAATTATTGCTAGTCTGTTTTCATTTCTATCTAAATATGTATCATTTTCTACAAATGTTCCAACACCCATAATTTTTTCAATTACAGGATGTCTACCATTTTTAATATCAATTATACCTGTATCATTTACTTCTGGCATACAATAATTCATATCTTCTGCAACTTGAGCAAATGATGTCAATACATCTAATGTTGATATTACTTCACTTGTAGTTTGCAACCTTCTTACATTTTGGGCAATTTCTCCTCTTATTTTTGTGAATGCATCATATTCTAGGTTTACAACACGTTCTTCTGCACCTAATATTTGGTTTTCCAAAGTTTTTAATTCCTCTGTTATATATCTTTCTGCATTTGTTAATGTTTGTTTTCTAACATATCTATCTGGTACTTTATTCAAAAATGATTTTGTTACTTCTAAATAATATCCAAATACTTTATTGAATCCAATTTTTAAGTTTTTTATTCCTGTTTTTTCTTTTTCTTCCGCTTCTAGTTGAATCAACCAATTCTTTCCTTCTGTTTGTGCGGTCTTCAATTTATCAATTTCCTCGTCATAACCAAGTTTTATTATTCCACCCTCTTTAATTGTCATTGGTGGGTCATCTACTATTGAATTTTCAATTAAAGTATATATGTCTTGTAATTCATCGAGTTTTTCATATAATTCCTCAAGATAAGCTGATTTACATTCTTTTAAAACATTCTTAACATCCGGTAATTTATATAACGAATTTTTTAATGTAATCATATCTCTAGCATTTGCATTTCCAAATGCCATTTTTCCTGCTAATCTTTCTATATCATATACTTTCTTTAAGTTCTCAATTACATCTCCTCTTAGCATTATACTATCTTTTAGCTCTTTTACTGCACTTAATCTTTTATTAATCTCTTTTACATCTATTAATGGGTCATTTAACCATCTTCTAAGTAAACGTCCTCCCATTGATGTTGATGTTTTATCTAATACCCATAACAATGTTCCTTTTTTTGATTTATCACGCATCTTTTCTGTTATTTCTAGATTTCTTCTTGCGTTTATGTCTAATGCCATATATTTAGAAAGTTGATATACTGTTATTTTATTTATGTGGTCTAATGTTGTTTTTTGAGTTTCTTCTATATATTCAACTAGAGCATTTATTGAGCTAACTGCTAATGTTTTATCTTGTATATTTTCAACTTTTTTGCCATTATTATCTACTATGTTAAATCTTAAATTTATATTATTTAGCTCACTTGTAAAAAATTTATCATTAAAATTAGTAATATAAATATTTTCAAATCTTTCCTTTATTTTTCCTATTTCTTCTTGGCAATTTGACATCATAGAATTCACTAATAATTCTGAAGGTGTATATCTAGCAATTTCGTCTAATAACATTGGAAAATTATAGTTGTCTTTTATTTCTGCTGAATAAAATTCTCCTGTAGATATATCACACACACTAATTCCATAATATATTCCACTTTTAAAAATAGACATTATAAAGTTATTTTTTCTTTCTTCAAGCATATTACTCTCTACAAGGGTTCCTGGTGTTACAACTCTTATAACTCCTCTTTTTACTATTCCCTTAGCTTTTTTAGGGTCTTCAAGTTGTTCACATATTGCCACTTTATATCCTTTTGATATTAATTTTGATATATATATTTCAGCAGCATGATGTGGTATTCCACACATTGGAGCTCTTTCTTCTTGTCCACAATCTTTTCCTGTTAATGTTAATTCTAATTCTCTTGATGCTGTTATTGCATCATCAAAAAACATTTCATAAAAATCACCTAATCTATAAAATAATATGCAATCTTTATATTCTTCTTTTGTTTCAAGATATCTTTGCATCATTGGTGAAAACTCTGCCATTTATTTTTCTCCTTTTATATTTATTATTCTATATTTCTTTCATCTTTTTTCAAATTTTCATATTGTTCTACTTCCACTTTTGCTCTTCTTAATGTACTAATACTTATTCCTAATGCCTTAACCTTTTCTTCTGCAGTTCCTTCCATTTCTTTTTCTTGCTCTACTATCTTTTTAGCTTTTCTATATTTAATTTCTTCTTTACTAATTGACTCTTCAATTAATACTGGTCCTTCATCTTTATATTTTTCTAATAAATTTTTCATTAAAAAGTTTTCATAAGAACTAAATTTTTTTCTCTTCATTTTTCTATCTGAAAATTCTTTTGCCATTTCATATAAAGTTCCATACTCTTCTTCACCTTTTAATTTTTCTAATTCCCTACTAACTGTTCTTGCATTAATTCCATATTTTTCTGCTATTTCAGTTTGACTATAATTATTTTCAAGCATTTCTACAAATAATGCCTTAAAATTTATAAAAGAGTAATCAGGATTTCTCTTTTTTTGATATTCAATATATAGCTTTCTTAAGTCCTCATTTTGAGATTTATTAATATATTTAATCATTTTTTCTTTAAATGTTTGAATATATACTTTACATCTGCTCGCCGCTTCTTCCATTAATATTTCTTCATTTAATACTTCTCGTATAGTATCCTTTAATTGACTTTCTGGGATATCAATTGTACTTCCATTTTTTTTATTTTCTCTTAATTGATTTTCTACTTGTTCTCTTTGATGAGTACCAATAGGATATTCTCTATCAATTCTTTCTTTAAATCTTTTTCTATCAAAATGGTATTTCTCTTGAAGTTCTCTTAAACTTTTACCATTTAATAATTCTTTTAATATTTTTTCAAATAAATCTTCTTCCATTACTTTTCTCCAATTTATTATCATAATTTATTTAGCTTATATGATTTTTTGCTCCGTCCCCAAAATCATCTTTTCCTTTTAAATACCACATATGTTCTGATTCTATCTCTATTTCTATTATGTTATTTATTAGGCATTTGGGTCCTTTAAATATAACTACTTTATTACTATCTGTTCTTCCTGTTAGCATTTCTGGATTATTTTTGCTTTCTCCTTCTACAAGGATTTTTTGTTTTGTTCCTACATATTTTTGATTGTTTTCTTCTATTTGACTTTCTACTAATGCCTTTAGTTTGTCAAATCTTTTATGTTTTACCTCTTCTGGTATTTGATTTTCCATTCTATCACCAGGTGTTCCAACTCTCCTTGAATATATAAACATATATACCTGTTCAAATTTAACCTTTCTTACAACATCTAATGTATCTTCAAATTCTTCATCTGTTTCTCCTGGGAAACCTACTATTATGTCTGTTGATAAAGTTAAATTAGATATTTTTGCTTTCATTTTTTCCACTAAATCCAAGTATTGCTCTTTTGTATATTTTCTATTCATTACTTTTAATACATTTGTATTTCCTGATTGAAGCGGTAAATGTATTAATTTACATACTTTGTCACATTCTGCAATTGCTTCTATAACATCATCTGTAAAATCTTTTGGATGTGGTGATACAAACCTAATTCTTTCTATTCCATCTATTTTATTTATCTCTCTTAATAGTTTTGCAAATGAATCTACTCCATTGTATTTTGTAAATGGTATATTTTTTTCTCTTTCTACTCTTAAATATGAATTTACGTTTTGTCCAAGTAACGTTATTTCTTTATATCCTTGTTTTGCTAATTGTTCTACTTCTTCTATTATATCTTTTGGTTCTCTACTTCTTTCTCTTCCTCTAACATATGGAACTATACAATATGCGCAAAAATTATTACATCCATTCATTATTGTTACAGATGCTTTTATTTTACTATCTCTTTTTATTGGTAGGCCTTCATGAATTTCACCATCTATGTCTATTATATCTTCAATTTTTCTTTTTTCTTGAATTGAATTATATAAATCTTCTGGAAATCTATATAATGTATGTGTTCCAAATAATATATCAACAAATGGATAACTTTCTTTTATTTTGTCTGTTATATGTTTTTCCTGCATCATACATCCACCAATTGCAATTATTAGACCTTTTTCAGCTTTTAATTTTTTTAGTTCTCCTAACTTACCAAATAGTTTATCTTCTGCATTTTCTCTTACACAACATGTATTAAATAATGCAATATCTGCTTCTTTTACATCTTCAGTCTTTGTATATCCCATTTTTTCTAACATTCCACATAATTTTTCTGAATCATTTTCATTTAATTGGCATCCCATTGTTAAAATATTATATTTTCTATTTTTCTTTTTATTAAGTTCTTCTATTTTTTCTATGTATTTTTCTTGTTTTTTTATATTTTCATCTATTTTCATTTTTATATCTTTCCTTCCTATTTTAGCATAATTATTTTATTATATTTTTGTTGATTTTGCAAGGGATAGTAGCCAATTAATGTATAAGCTTTTCTTTTATATTAATATATTAAAAACAAAAAAAGAAAGTAGTTTTTTCTACTTTCCATTTTCTTATGCAAGACCATATTTTTTCTTAAATCTATCTGCTCTTCCACCTGCTGTTTCTTGTCTTAGATTTCCTGTCCAGAATGGATGACATTTTGAACATACGTCTACTTTTAAATCTTTTTTTGTTGAACCAACTTCTAGTACATTACCACATGCACATGTAATAGTTGTTTGATTATATTCTGGTTGTATATCTTTTTTCATCTATGTTCACCTCTTTCTCGCTTTTATAACATGACTGTTCTTTATATTATCATATTTTTTTTATTTTTTCAAGCTTTTTAATTAATTTGTTTTTCAAATTTATTTATTATTTACTTTTTGTTGTTTCATTACTAATACTGTTTGATGTTATGTTATTTTGTGTTGTATTATTTTCTTGATGAATATTAATAATACAATATTTATGATTCAGCATTTCTACTTCTTTTTTATCATAAGCAACACATTTCCATACACTGCCTCTTAAATCTTGTAAAAGTTCTTCTGGCGTTCCTGTTAATATCTTTTTACCTGCTTTCATCACAATAATTTCATCTGCAATAAATTCAATATCTGATACAATATGAGTTGATAATATTACAATTTTATCTTGTGAAAAACTACTAATTAAGTTTCTAAACTTTACCCTTTCTTTTGGGTCTAGTCCTGCTGTTGGCTCATCTAAAATTAGAATCTTTGGGTTATTTAACATTGCTTGTGCAATTCCTAATCTTTGTTTCATTCCTCCAGAAAATGTCTTTACTTTTTGTTTTTTTTCATTTTCCAAATTAACTATTTGTAATAACTCATTCACTCTCATTTCAGCCTTTTCTTTTGATAATCCCTTTAATGCAGCAATATACATTAAAAAATCATAAGCTGTAAAATCTGGATAGTATCCAAAATCTTGTGGTAAATAACCAAGAACTTGTCTGTAATCCTCCCCTAGTTTTTTTATATCTGTTCCATTATATTTAGTTTTATAGAAACTCTATCCACTGCAATTTTATTTTTATATTGTTTTGTTAGCCTATCTATTGCAAGTTCCATATATAATCATCCTCCTCTTCATAAAATTGATAAACAGCTTTTATAAAATAAAATACTGTTATAATTAATAAACCTAACCATACTAAAACACTTGAAGTTTCATAAACACTAGGAAACTTTATATTAATTTTAAATAAAATCGCATTGATTAAT
>OGOW01001344.1_pt1 | contig 23010 bp, 19 predicted proteins | sample 1552781 | NCBI WGS metagenome assembly OGOW01 (sample SAMEA2580145, study PRJEB22360) | human gut metagenome | biome: human gut; feature: human-associated habitat; material: faeces | place: Denmark | collected 2008/2010
CCCAGTATACGTGCCCGTCGTGTACCGGCGCGCTTTGCAGCCGCAAATCCTCCGTCAAAAGCACCGCGCCCTGTTCAGCCGCTTTCATCTGCTCCGGCGTGAGGGTCGGCGCGCCCTTGGCGCGGTACAGCGTCCGCTCCTGTCCGTCCGCAATCTGCGCCGCGAGCGTCGATTCCAGAAAAAGACCGCGATAATCCGCATTGGTCGGCAGCAGCCCCGTCTGAATGCAGCTTTCCCAAAGCGCAGCAAACATCAGGCAAACGCACTCCGGCACCTCATGCAGCGGATTGATATCCATGAAGCTCGCCCCGCAGAGGATCCAGCCGCCCGCAAAGACACAGACTGGAATCCATGCCTTTTTCCGGTTTTCCGAAACGCGGCACTTGTTAAAAATCATCGCCACCGCCGCCGTCATCCATCCGACGCCCCAAATCATCGCCAGCGTATACAGTGCGCCGTGGGTATAGCTCCCTTTTTCCGGAGACTGCGCAAAGCGAAACGCCAGTTGATGCACGTCGTTGCTCAAAACGCCGGCAATCAGCAGACCCGCTGGAATCAGCAGAGCGTACCATGCGTGCGGCAGCCTTTCCTCGTCCTGACGCCCCACGCCCAGCGCGGCATAGAAACTGAGCAGCGGCGCCAGAATCAGCGGTATATAGTAGGAATACCACAGATAGCGTCCCACCGTTCCCGACCCGAAGAAGCGGTATTTAACCGCGCGCATAAACAGCCACAGCATCGCCAGCCTCGATCATCTGAGCAGCCATGTTGACGCAGTTCAGACCGGAGCCGCACACCACGTTGACGGTGACAGCCGGGGTCTCGATGGGCAGGCCAGCCTTCAGAGCAGCCTGACGAGCGACGTTCTGGCCCAGACCAGCCTGAATGACGCAGCCCATGTAAACATGATCGACCTGCTCGGGTTTCACGTTAGCACGGTCCAGGGCCTCCTTGATGACGATGGAGCCCAGCTCTGCAGCAGGGACGTTTGCCAGGGTGCCGCCAAACTTACCAATAGCGGTACGGCAAGCAGATGCGATAACAATTTTCTTCATGTTAATAGCCTCCTGAATTTATCTGTTTCGGGGTTTCGTAAAACTATTTATCAAAAAGCCCGAGGGCCTTTCTGCATTATAAAAGGTATCAGATCGTCTTTCCTTCCGCCCGGAGCTGCTCCACTTTGGCGTGGATGGCATTCTCTACGTTGGGCGTCACGAACTTGGAGATGTTGCTGCCGTAGCGGGCAGCCTCCTTGACGATGGTGGAGGAAAGGTAGCTCCACTTGATGCTGGTGGCAAGGAACATCGTCTCGATACCGGGCATCAGTGCGTGGTTCGTCTGGGCGAGCTGTATCTCGTTTTCGAAATCCGTCACCGCCCGCAGGCCCCGCACCATCACCGAAGCGTGGCGCTTCTTGGCGAACTCCACGGTCAGGCCGTCGAAGCTCTCCACCGTCACATTCGGGATGTCCTTGCAGCACTCCCGCAGCAGCGCCACCCGTTCTTCTACGGTGAACAGAGGGTTCTTTGCGCTGTTGATGAGCACTGCCACAATGAGCTGGTCGTTTATCTTTGCAGCTCGCTTGATGATGTCGAGATGTCCTCTCGTGACCGGGTCGAAGGACCCGGGGTAAACTGCTGTTGCCATCGGTATGGTCTCCTTTATTTGCGCGCTTTGGAAAAGCGCATTTGGTGTTGCCATGATAGCACTTTTCAGTTTCTGCTTCAAGTATCAGGCCGCATCGCCACCGCAATATCGTTAATTTTTAGTCAATCAACGTTGCACTGGGGGCGCATCGTCTTGGTACACCCTTAGTAAACCATATCGTCAAAATTTTATCAAGTACTTTTTCGAAAAAAATTGTTTTTGCTATACCAAACAATCGCCACAAATGCCTAAGAATTTTAGTCAAGTTGTCCTGTGAGGTATTTTTTCGCGGAAGAGGGCTTGATTATCATGTTTGTTAATGTTATAACTAAGCTGTACAGATGTGCCGCTGCCGGAAGCTCCTGCCCTGCCGACCCCAAGGATACCGCCGGGGTGTGATAAGACAGTGTCCGGACTGGGAAGAAACGGTAAATTTCCGGCTAAGATTTTGTCCCGTAGAATTGTAAATAATAAATTTACAATTCTTTTATGTTCTTAAAGGAGAGGATGGTTTATAATGGATTTCATGGAAATGTATGCCCAGAAAAAGATGACTGCCGAGCAGGCTGCTTCTCTGGTCAAGAGCGGCGACTGGGTGGATTACGGCTGGTGCGTCAACACCCCCGTGGCCGTGGACGCCGCCCTTGCCAAGCGCCTGCCCGAACTGGAAAACGTCAATTTCCGCGGCGGCATCCTGATGTGGGTGCCTGAGATCTTCCAGATCGACGACCCCGCTGCCCACATGACCTGGAACAGCTGGCACATGGGCGGCATCGAGCGCAAAGCCATCGCACAGGGCTTCTCGTTCTACTCCCCCATCCGCTATTCGGAGCTGCCCCGCTACTACCGCGAGAGTCCCGACCCTCTGGACATCGCCGTCTTCCAGGTGACTCCGATGGACGAGCACGGCTACTTCAACTTCGGCCCCAGCGCTTCCCATCTGGGTGCCGTCTGTGAGAAGGCCAAGAAGATCATCGTGGAGGTCAACACCAATATGCCCCGCTGCCTCGGCGGTATGGAGAACTGTGTCCATATCTCCCAGGTCACCGGCATCGTGGAGGGCGACAATCCGCCCATCGGCCAGATGGCCGCTGCCGGCCCCGCTTCCGAGGTCGATCTGAAGGTCGCAAACCTCGTCGTGCCGCAGATCCCCGACGGTGCCTGCCTGCAGCTGGGCATCGGCGGTATGCCCAACGCCATCGGCAGCCTCATCGCCCAGAGCGATTTGAAGGACCTGGGCGTCCACACCGAGATGTATGTTGACGCTTTCGTGGACATCGCCAAGGCCGGCAAGATCACCGGCGCACACAAGCAGCTGGACAAGGGCCGTCAGGTCTACGCCTTCGGTGCCGGCACCCAGAAGATGTACGATTACCTCGACAACAACCCGGAGTGCATGGCCGCTCCCGTGGAGTACACCAACGACATCCGCAGCATCTCCGCCCTTGACAACTTCATCTCCATCAACAACGCCGTCGATATCGACCTGTTCGGTCAGGTCAACGCCGAGAGCGCGGGCATCAAGCACATCTCCGGCGCAGGCGGCCAGTTGGACTTCGTTCTGGGCGCATACCTTTCCAACGGCGGCAAGAGCTTCATCTGCCTGTCCTCTACCTTTATGAACAAGAAGACCGGCAAGGTCGAGAGCCGCATCCGCCCCACGCTGGAAAACGGCAGCATCGTCACCGATACCCGTGCCAACATCCACTATCTGTGCACCGAGTACGGCTGCGTGAACCTGAAGGGTCTGACCAGTTGGGAAAAGGCAGAAGCTCTGATCAGCGTTGCACACCCCGATTTCCGGGATGAGCTGATCGCCGAAGCCGAAAAACTGCACATTTGGCGCCGGAGCAACAAGCGCTGAGCAACGCCGCGGGAGTTCCTGCTGCCCGCGGCAGGAATGGAGTTTGCAAACATGATGGACAAAAAGCCACACATCAAGCCATACCTTTACGGGATGCTCGCGGGGTTCGGTGCCATTGCACTGAGCATCATCTTCTTCTTCCTGATCTACCGTTTTCAGGGCTTTGGAAACGCGATCTCCAAGGTGACGGGCATCCTGATGCCCTTCATCTACGGCGCGGTGATCGCCTACCTGCTCAAGCCGGTCTGCAACACGGTGGAGAATTTTCTCCGCCGCTTGCTGCCGGAGAAGATGGGCAGCACCGCCAATATGCTGGCCGTGGCGTTCTCGCTGCTGTTCGGCATCCTCGTCGTCTACGCCCTGTTCATGATGATCGTGCCGCAGCTCGTTACCAGCGTGACCACGCTGTATTACACCGCGCGGAACAACATCCGGGACTTTGTGGACTGGGCCTCCAAGCAGGAGATCATCGCCAGCAACGAACAGCTGCTGGACTTCATTGAGACCTCCTACGACAAATTACAGGCCAATCTGGACACATGGGTGAAGGAGACCGTTCTCCCCTCCATGCAGAGCATCCTGAGCGGTGCAGCCGTCGGCGTGATGAGCTTCGTGGCCTTCCTGAAGAACCTTGTCATCGGCCTGATCGTCTCGGTCTATCTGCTGGCCAGCCGGAAGAAGTTCGGCCAGCAGGGCAAGCTGGTCCTCTACAGCCTTGTCAAGCCCCGCTGGGCCGACCTCTTTCTGGAAGAGATCTGCTACGCCGATAAGATGTTCGGCGGCTTCATCAACGGCAAGATCTTGGATTCCGCGATCATCGGCGTGCTGTGCTATATCGCCTGTCTGATCTTCAAGTTCCCCAGTGCCCTGCTCGTCTCTGTCATCATCGGTGTGACGAATGTCATTCCCTTCTTCGGTCCCTTCATCGGTGCCATTCCTGCCACCCTGCTCATCCTGATCCAGAATCCCATCAAGGCGCTCTGGTTCGTTCTCTTCGTGCTGGTCCTGCAACAGGTGGACGGCAACATCATCGGACCCAAGATCCTCGGCAACACCACCGGCCTTTCGAGCTTCTGGGTGCTCTTCGCCATCCTGCTGTTCGGCGGCCTGTGGGGCTTTGTGGGCATGATCATCGGCGTGCCGCTCTTTGCCGTCATCTATGACGTCATCAAGAAACTGGTCATCCACGGCCTGAAACGCAACGAAGAGCTGGAAATGGTCACCACCTACCACGACCACTTCGGCGACCCCGAAGACGAATAACACGGTTTTCTTTCAACGCTCTGCCGCCCACCCGACGGCAGAGCGTTTTTGACGCAAAAATGCCCCGCCATCCTGTATGGGATGGCGGGGCATTGCAGTTTCCGGTGAACTTACTGCTGATTGGGCTTCCAATCTTTATAGTTCTCGTAGCGGCTCTCGCGGACCTTGGTGTGAGACCAGATCTCGTCTGCCATGGGCTGCCAGTTGTCGGCGTAGGCCTTGCACTTGTCACACAGGTGATCCACCGTCTCCGGGCTCTGGAGGTCGGTGCTGTGGGCACCGGTCTCGTGGACCATCTTCTTCAGCAGTTCGGGGTTCTCCAGCATGGGGCAGGGACGCAGGTGGTTCTTGTTGAAGGGCTGGCCGTTGTGGTAAGCCATGAACAGCGGGCTCTGCAGGATCTCCAGAATGCTGCTGTCGTGGATATTGGCATTGGAGTAGTGGATGAACACGCAGGGCTCTGCGTCACCGGCCGAGTTGATGTGGAAGTAGTTGCGGCCGCCGGCAATGCAGCCGCCCACAAACTCGCCGTCGTTCTGGAAGTCCATGGGGTAGAACGGGATATCGCAGGCTTCGCTGCGCAGGTAACGGATGCGGTCGATCATGTACTTGCGCTGCTCCGGGGTGGGCATCAGTTCGGGGGCGGCATCGTTGCCCACGGGCATGTAGTGGAAGTAGAAGCCGAAGTGGGCACCCTTGTCGCAGAGGAAGCGCATGAAGGCATCATTGGTGACAGCCTCAATGTTGGCGCTGGTGTAGCAGATGGAGGTGCCGAACAGGATACCATACTGCTTGAGCAGATCCATGGCGTGCATGACGGCAGCGTAGTGGCCCTCGCCGCGGCGGGCATCGTTGGTCTCCGGGGTGCCCTCGATGGACAGCATGAAGGCGATGTTGCCCAGACGGACGACTTCTTTGCAGAAGGGCTCGTCGATCAGGGTGGAGTTGGTGTAGATGGCGAACTGGGCGTCGTTGTGCTTCTCGGCCAGCTTCAGGATATCGGCCTTGCGCACCAGCGGCTCGCCGCCGGTCAGCATATAGAGGTACACCCCCAGCTCCTTGCCCTGCGAAACGATCTTGTCCATATCGTCAAAGCTCAGGTTGTTCTTGTTGCCGTACTCACCTGCCCAGCAGCCGACACAGTGCATGTTGCAGGCAGAGGTGGGGTCAAACAGGATCAGCCAAGGTACATTGCATTGGTACTTGACGCGGTTCTCGCGGATGGTCTTGGTGCCGCGGAAGAAAGCCTCGTAGCCGAGGTTCAGGGCCGTGGTGCGGGCCACGTTGGGATCCAGCTGGTTCAGCATACAGTTGATGAGCTTAGACCACTTGCTGTCCGGGTCCGTCAGGGTCTGCTTGGCGTGTGCGTAGGTCTCGTCGCTGAAAGAATCGCCATAGAACTGCTTGGAGAGATCGACGATCTGACCAACAGTCTTAGCGGGGTCTTTCTCGGCGTGGGAAAGCACGAGATCGACAGTCTTGCCCAGTGCAGCACGCTGCATCTTGTGCGTCAACGAATCAAATGCGGTATTCATTCCAATTTCCTCCAATGCTTTTGATACGGGGAGGGGTCTCCCCTGCCGGAATCCAAATCCGGCGGTCAAATGATCTTATATTCCTGCAGCAAGCGGCCGAGGTCGGTCTCCTGCAGTTTGTCGAGCACTTTGTCCAGCGCGAACCGCTTGGCCCAGCTCATTTTCAGGTCACTCAGCGGGCGGCCGTCCCGGAGCTGGACAGCGGCGTTCAGCAGGTCGCGGACGTCGTAGGTGCTGCCCCAGACTTCCGGCACGCCGCGGTCGATGTCCAGCAGCGTATAGACCGCTTCCATACCAGTGCGCATCGAATACTCGGTGGTGAAGATGGTATCCCGCGGCGTTTCGGCGAACTGGCCGAGGAAGGCAAAGTTGACCGCGCCCTCCGGCACCACCGCCGGACGGTCCCCCGCCTTGCGCGGCATGAAGAACGCCGTGATGTAGGGCATCATCACCGGCACGGTGTTGGCGCTGCGCTCTGCCAGATCCTCGATCCGGGATTCCGGCACGCCGAGGTGATACAGCCACTCCATGCAGATCTCCTTGCCGGTGCAGTCCCGCATGGGCTTTTTGACGTAGTTGCCGGGCTTATCGCTGAACAGGCCGTAGAGCCAGCCCACGAGCTGCCCTTTCGGCTGATCGCGGAACTGGGGCTGGCGGTTGAAGGTCCAGCTGAGCAGCCAGTTCGAGTCCCGCGCGGTCACGATGCCGCCGGTGACGACACCGCCGCTGAAGGGGTCGCGCTGGCAGATGTTCTGGATGTAGGGCACGATCCGCTCGTCCAGCGTGGTGACCGTAGCGCTCATCCAGTTGGTCTGCTCCGGGTCGGAGCAGAAGACCTCCGGATGGCCGAAGGCTTCATCCTGCGCGGCGATCTTCTTCCACAGGTCCCAGCCGCTGCCGGGGCGCAGAGCGGGGTCGAAATCTGCGGGCTGATCCTGCGCACCGATGGAGGCGCTCTCGACGCAGCCGCCGTTGGTGATGAAGACCAGATCGTTTTCGGTCAGGTCCACCCGCTCCTCGTGCTCGTCCACGAACAGGCAGATGGTCTTGGCCTGTTTGCGGCCCTCCGCGATCTCGAACTCAATGTTCGTGACCTTGGTGTTGTAATGGAACCGGACGCCGTACCCTTCCAGATAGCGGATCATGGGCAGGATCATCGACTCGTACTGGTTGTATTTGGTGAACCGAAGCGCCCGGAGATCCGGAAGCCCGCCGACATGGTGGATATAGCGCTTGAGGTAGAGCTTCATCTCCAAGGCGCTGTGCCAGTTTTCAAAGGCGAACATGGTGCGCCAGTAGAGCCAGAAGTTCGAAGAAAACACCTCATCGTCGAACACATCGGTGATGCGCTTTTCGTACAGTTGCTCGTCCGGGGTGAAGAAGAGCTTCATGATCTCCATGCAGCCCTTGTCCGACAGGCCGAACCTGCCGTCGGTGTGGGCGTCCTGCCCCTGCTTTTCCGTCACGCGGCAGAGCGAGTAATTCGGGTCCTTTTTGTTCAGCCAATAATACTCATCCAGCACGCTCACGCCATCGGTCTCGATGGACGGGATGGAGCGCAGCAGATCCCACATCACCTCGAAATGGTTATCCATCTCCCGCCCGCCGCGCATCACATAGCCGATGCCGGGGTATTGATAACCGTCGCATGCGCCGCCGGGGATGGGCCCTTTTTCAAAGATGTGGACATGTTCGCCCTTCATCTGGCCGTCCCGCACCAGATAGCACGCCGCAGTCAACGCGGCCAGCCCAGTGCCGACGAGGTAGGCCGACTTGCGGTCTACGTCTTTTGGTTTCAGCGGACGCGCAAATGCTTCGTAGTTACCACTGGAATAATACATGTTATTCCCTCCGTTTGTTGTGGTTTCGTTGGGTATAGTTTGCGCTGACAACATTGTATCATTTTGCCAAAAAAGGTTCCATAAACAGAAAAAGCACCGTGATGGAAAACCCATCACAACGCTTCTTCTGCTCAAATTTTCATCAATCGTCCAGATCCGACGGACTGCGGTCCGTGCGGAACCGGCGCAGCGCCCGCTGGAACTCGCCGTGGAGAAGGATGTTCAGCCGTTCCGTCATCCGGACGGGGTCCTCCTTCATGTCCCTGCGGATCCATTCCAGCGTCATGCCCACCAAGGCGTACTTGTAGAAGTCTACGATGAACTGTTTGTCGGCGTCCTGCACCGTGATGCCCTGCATCCCCCGGTCCAGAAACTCCCGCAGCATGGGGTCCAGTATCCTATATAAGTACTGTTCCACCTGCTCCCGGCTCATCGAGCGGTAGACGTTCATGACCAGAACCTTGTTCTCCTGCACCTGACGCAGGAGATCGAGGTAAGCCTCCGACCACGTATCGAACGTGGGCTTTTCCTCCAGCGCCTTCGCAGCATCCTCGACCATGATCCAATCCACAAGGTCGTAGATATCCTTGAAGTGGTAATAGAACGTCATCCGGTTGACACCGCAATCCTCGGTGATATCGTTGATCGTGATCTTGTTCAGCGGTTTCTGGAGCAGCAGCTTTTTCAGCGATGCCTCCAGCGCCCTCTTTGTCGTCTGTGACACAAATCCCATCCTTTCCCAGCAGCGCCGTGCGCACCGCTGTCCGTGGTGGCTGGCCGTTCGGCCAGAGAAGTGAGAACACTTCCTTTGTAATATACCGCCTCCGGGGGGCTTTTGGCAAGTGAAAGTTTCACTTTTTCGGTAAATTTTCTGTTGCAAAGTCTCCCTTCTGCGAAATTTTCACCATTCTGCTCGCTTTTTCGTCCCGTTTCCGGAGCATTCTTCCCCCAGAATCCGCCCTTCCCTCTTGATTTTCGGCCCCGGTGTGCATACAATGGAGACGGGAGACGAATGGTGTCTCCCGCGATAGAGTGGAACACGGAAAGAAGGTTTTTGATATGATCAGGACCATTGGATTTTTAGGCTGTGGGAATATGGGCGGTGCCATCGCGCGCGCCGTCTGCAAAGCGACCGACCCGCAGAACGTTTATCTGGCCAACCGCACTGCCGCCAAGGCCGAGGCACTGGCCGAGGAACTGGGCTGCAAGACCACCGTCAACGACGAGGTCGCCGGGCGGTGCGACCTGATCTTCCTCGCGGTCAAGCCGCAGATGATGGAAGCCCTGCTGGCCCCGCTGAAGTTCACGCTGAACGAGCGGCCCGGCCGGTTCATTTTATGCAGCATGGCAGCTGGCCTTTCCATCCCACGGATTCAGGAGATGGCGGGCGAAGATTACCCGGTCATCCGCATCATGCCCAACACCCCGGCCTCCGTGGGCGAAGGGATGATCCAGTATTGTTCCAGCCATGTCACCGCCGAGGAAGAGGCTGAATTCTGCAAGCTGATGGCCCCCGCCGGCCGGCTGGACCCGGTGCCGGAAGCCCTCATTGACGCGGCCAGCTGCGTTTCCGGCTGCGGCCCGGCATGGGTGTATCAATTCATCGAAGCGCTGGCAGACGGCGGCGTAGCCTGTGGGCTGCCCCGCGCCAAGGCGCAGGAATACGCCGCCCAGATGGCGCTGGGCAGCGCAAAGCTGGTGCTGGAAAGCGGCAAGCACCCCGGCGAGCTGAAGGACGCCGTGTGCAGCCCCGGCGGCAGCACCATTCAGGGCGTCCGGGTGCTGGAAGAGCGCGGGTTCCGCGGCGCGGTGACGGACGCCGTCCTCGCGGCCTACGACAAGACAAAAGAGATGGGAAAGGGTTAAGTTTATGCGAATCGTCGTCAAAATCGGCACATCCACCCTCGCATACCCCACCGGGCGACTGAACATCCGGCTGACCGAAACCCTCGTCAAGGTCCTGAGCGACCTGAAGAACGCCGGGCACGAGATCATCCTCGTCTCCTCCGGTGCCATCGCAGTGGGGTTCGGCAAGCTGCTGCTCCCCTCCCGCCCCACCGAGATGTCGGTGAAACAGGCGTGCGCCGCTGTGGGCCAGTGTGAGCTGATGTACACCTACGACCGGCTGTTCACGGTCTATAACCACACCGTTGCGCAGATCCTGCTGACCGGCGCGGACATGGAAACGCCCGACCGGCGGCAGAATTTCCAGAACACCCTGACCCGGCTGCTGGAAATGGGGGCCCTGCCCATCATCAACGAAAACGACACCGTGTCCACCGATGAGATCACCTCCATCGGCGACAACGACACGCTGGCCGCCATCGTCAGCCACTGCATCCACGCCGACCTGCTGGTCCTGCTGAGCGACATCGACGGCCTTTACACCGCGAACCCCCACACCCACCCGGAGGCCCAGCTCGTCCCGCTGGTGGAGGAGATCACGCCGGAGATCCTCGCGCTGGCCGATGGGGCTGGTTCGGCGCTGGGCACCGGCGGCATGTCCACCAAGCTCCGCGCCGCCAAGCTCGTGACGGCAGACGGGGCCGATATGGTCATCGCCAACGGCTCCCACCCGGAGCTGCTGTACGATATTGCCGAGGGCAAACCTGCGGGCACCCGCTTTGCGGGCCATAAGGAGGGCTGAACCATGACGACACAGGAAATTCTGGAAGCTGCCCGCGCGGCAAGATCCGCACTGGCTCTGGCGGACAGCCAGACCCGGACACAGGCGCTCTGGGGCATGGCGGACTGGCTCTGCCACCCCGACCAGATGGACGCCATCCTCGCCGCCAACGCGGAGGACATGGCCGCCGCCAAGGGGCACATTTCCGACGTGATGCTGGACCGCTTGGCCCTGACGCCGGAGCGCATCGGTGCCATGGCGCGGGGCATTCTGGACGTTGCCGCCCTGCCCGACCCGGTGGGAGCCGTGCTGAACCGCATCCAGCGCCCCAACGGGCTGCTGATTGAAAAGACCGCCGTGCCCATGGGCGTCATTGCCATCATCTACGAGAGCCGCCCCAACGTGACCAGCGACGCCGCCGCCCTTGCCATCAAGAGCGGCAACGCCTGTGTACTGCGCTGCGGCAAGGAGGCTTGGCGCTCGGCCCACGCCATCGTGGAGGCGCTGCGGAAGGGGCTGCAGGAGAATGGTCTGCCCGAAACCGCCGTCTCCCTCATCGAGGACACCACCCACGCCTCCGCCAACGCCCTGATGACGGCGGTGGGCTATGTGGATCTGCTCATCCCCCGCGGCGGGGCCGGGCTGATCCGCGCCTGTGTGGAAAACGCCAAGGTCCCCTGTATCCAGACCGGCACCGGCATCTGCCACATCTTCGTGGACGATTCCGCCGATCAGGACAAGGCGCTGAACATCATTGAGAACGCCAAGGCCAGCCGCCCCAGCGTCTGCAACGCCGAGGAAGTCTGCCTTGTGCATTCCGCCATCGCCGCCGAGTTCCTGCCCAAGCTCGCCAAGCGTCTGGGCGAGGAGCGCACGGCCAAAGGGCTGCACCCGGTGGAGCTGCGGTTGGACCAGCGGGCAGCGGCCCTTATCCCCGGCACCCCCGCCGGGCCGCAGGACTTCGACACCGAATTCCTCGACTACATTCTGGCCGTCAAGGTCGTGGACAGTGTGGAGGAAGCCATTGGCCACATCGCCGAGCACTCCACCGGCCACAGCGAAGCCATCCTGACCCAGAACGAGGCTCACGCTTCCCTCTTCACGGCGGCCGTAGACAGCGCGGCGGTCTATGTCAACTGCTCCACCCGCTTCACCGACGGCGGCGAGTTCGGCCTTGGCTGTGAGATGGGCATCTCCACCCAGAAACTCCACGCCCGCGGCCCCATGGGCTTGCAGGAGCTGTGCAGCTATAAGTATGTCATCCATGGAGATGGACAGATCCGGTGATCGATCTTACTCCCCCAGCCACCGCAAAACAGTGGCTGGGGGAGTTTTGTTATTTTGCACTTTTGTTTTGTCCCATGGACTGTTTTTTCATCGAAAACAGTTTCGCTCGATGCTTCAAAAGTATTTTTCGTATTTATGGATGGTTGCATCCAAGTTTTCTCTATTCTCCACAAAAACAAAGTCATACTTTCAGGGTATGAACCATCAAAAAAGACGATTTTTCTCTTGACAAGGCCTATTTTGGCGCGGTAAAACTATATTGGAACATATGGAATCAGTTTTATAGGTTGAATTGTTCAAATTTGAAATTGTCCTCCCCTGAACTTCAGTTCAAAAAAGCATATCCGCCTTCAGACATTAGGAAAAGGAGAGAGTGAATATGACGATCGCCATCCTCGCACACGATTCCCGCAAAGAACTCGCGCTTCAGTTCTGTACCGCCTACAGTGGGATCCTTTCCCGCAACACGGTCATCGCCACCGGCACCACCGGCCTCCCGGTCCATTGCTACCTCTCCGGCCGTCTGGGCGGCATCCAGCAGATCGCCGCCCGCGTCGCCTGTGATGAAGTGGATCTGGTTCTCTTCTTCCGCGACCCGCTCAAGGCGGACAGCGGCAACTCCATCGAGCAGAATCTGCTCCGCCTGTGCGATATGCACAGCGTGCCCATCGCCACCAACATCGCAACCGCCGAAGTGCTGCTGCGCGGCTTGGATCAGGGCGACCTCGACTACCGCGAAGGGATGCACCCCGCTATTGTCGAGCCGCTGGCCCCGGTCACCCGCGCCGTGTGCTGAAAAGCCGCTTGCCTTTGATTTTTGTGTATAGAGGGAAAAGAAACAGCGCCGCAGAAGGTTTTTGGCCTTCTGCGGCGCTGCGTTTTTATGCGGTTTTGGAGAGAATGCTTACTCCAGACCAGCCATCTGCTTGACGGCCTTCATGGCGAAGGTCAGGGTGCGGCCCATGGCCACGCCTGCCATGAGGCAGGGGTAGTTGTTGGCGAAGAAGGAGCCGGACATATCGCCGGTGACGTACAGGCCGGGCATGGGCTTATTGTCGCTGTCCAGTGCCTGACCCTTCTCGTTGATGGCAATGCCCTGCTCGGTAGTCAGCAGAGAGGCGCCCAGCCAGCAGCCATAGAAGGGTGCGGTGCGGATGGCGCTCAGGCGGTAAGCGGGCTTGCCGAAGTCCTCGTCGTTCTGCTGGTCGTACAGCTCGTTGTAGCGGTCCACGGTGGCAAGGAAGGTCTCCTTGGCGTCACCCGTGAAGCCAAGCTTGTCCGCCAGCTCCTCGATGGTGTCCGCCTTGAAGAAGCAGCCCTCTTTCTCTGCATTCTCCATCTGGCTCTTGATGTAGTCCTCACCGGCGTTGCGGGTCTGTGCGGAGCAGCCGATGGTGTGGAAGCGCTTGACGTCTTCCAGAATGTTGGCGTCGCAGATCTGTGCGTAGACGCGGCCCGGCTGGTGGGCAGCGGCGTAGACGATATCGTTGTAGGGGCAGCTCTCATTGGCAAAGCGCTCGCCGTCCCGGTTGACCTTCAGGAAGGGCTGGGTACCGGGGTTGTACTGGCGGATCTTGCCGGGGAAGGCCTTGCCACCAAAAGCGTTCTCGCTGTCCACATAGCCAGCATCCACGCCGGGGGCCACGATGCCGCGGTCGAACAGCATGGGAGCGGCTTCCTTGTCGAGGTTTGCACCGGCCCAGACGGCGGCACGGATGCCGTAGCCCTTATCGGCCGGAGAGTAGGAACAAGCGGTGGTGACGGAGGTACCCAGCGGGTCCAGCTGCTCCATCATGTAGGGGTTGCCGGGGAAGCCGCCGCAGGCCAGCAGCACACCCTGATTGGCGTTGTAGCGGATGAAGTGGTCGTCCTCGGTGCTCTGGGCGATGACACCGGTGATGCGGCCGGAGGAATCCTTCTCCAGCTTGGCAAGGCTGGTCTTGAAGTCGATGCCGTAGCCCAGCTCCTCAATGTACTGCTGCAGGGCTTCGTTGCGCTGCAGCCCGGCAGCAGACTCGCTGGCGCGGTAGTTGTGCTCCTGCACGGGGTAGAGATAATCGGTGTTATGCTCGGCGTTCTCGGCGGGCCAAGCAGCCTCAGCACCAGAAGTAAACTCGCACTCCCAGCCGAACTTATCTTCCAGAATGCTGCGCATGAAATCGTGCATGGCAGCAGACTCGTTGATCCAAGTCTTGACAACGCGCTGGTCACACTTGCCGGAAGCATAGCGGGAGATCTCGCTCAGCAGCTTGGCCTTATCGGTCGCGGGGGCACCGGCGGCTTTGGCAGCAGCGGAGTCGATGGCGCCGTACCAGTGGCGGGTGTCCTGCACTACAGCATTCTGCTCGATGATGCGGAAGTTCAGGCCGTTGGCGGCTGCATAAGCGGCAGCAAACATACCGCCGTTGCCTGCGCCCACGATGAGGATGTCGGTGTCCACGGTCTCGGTGATGGCGGCCTCGTCGATATCAGGCTCCTTGCCCAGCCAATCGGTCTCGTCGCCGGTGGGCAGCTGGACGCTGGACACGGTGGCTTCGCCCTTGGCCTGTGCAAAGCAGCTCTTGGCGGCCTTCATGACAGCCTCGGAGGTCACGGTGGAGCCGGACACGCCGTCGATCTCGGCAGAACCGGCAGCCAGCAACTGCTCCTTGAGCTGGTCTGCAGCGGCAGCGCCGTAGGAAGCGGTCTCGCCGGAGGTATCGACCACCACATTGGTCACAGCGCTGTCGGAGAAGGTCATGGTGACCTTGACGGTGGAGGAAATGCCCTCTGCGGTGCCCTCATAGGTGCCGGGGATGTAGGTGCCGGCGGGGGCCGCTGCGCTGGAAGCGACGGTGGAGGAGCTGGCGGAGTTGCAGGCAGCCAGTGCACCGGCGGTAACACCGGACATGGCCGCAGCGGCCGCGATCTTCAGAAAACCTTTGCGCGAGATCTTGTTCATTGCGGGAGTTCCTTTCTTCTCTTCTTCGTGTGTTCTTCGTTTACCTTCTGCTTCAATCGAATCGCGCGGCATGTGGGGCCGCGCGCACTTCGTTCGATAATAATTTAACACAAAGTTTACCCCTTGTCCTTTAAGAATCTTTAAGCTTCTCAACCGCTTCCTTGCCGCAAACTGCTGTTTTTGCTCTTCGTTTGTCAAATAACAGTCAAATTCATGGAAAACAAAGCGCCCACCGCTTAAATTTCTTTAAGAAGTGGGCGCTTTTCCGTTAACGATTCTTTGGCCTTGGAAATCAAGCTCTTTCCTTTTTCCGAATTTATCAGGCAGTTTTTTTCACTGCGATACTATTTTCATAAAGTTCATGCGGGGCAATATCTTGTCCTTCCGGCCATTCGATTCCAATTCCGCCGGGCAGCATCTGAACCGTTTTGAAGTAGTTATCATCCTTCAGTTTGCTAAACCACGAACCCATCGCATAGGGTTCCACATCAAACACCTTTATTTCCCCGGTTTCATACGACAGGCGCAGTTTCATTTGAGGAAGCGGTTCCACTTTTACCAGTCTCGGTTGCAGCATTTCCATTCCTCCTTACTTCAGCGGGTCAATGCGAAAAAACTGTTCGCCGTTGGACAACAGTGTCCAGTTCGCAGCCAAGTCATCTTTATGGATTTCCATCCAAGCATCCACAAGCTTCATCTGGGCTTTCGGAAGTTTTCCTTCCAGCACGGTTCCATCCAATGCAATCACGGCTTCCTGCCCCGAATATTCGACATGAATATGCGGCATGTTGTGTTTTCCGCCTATTTCTTTATACATTCGCACAATGATCCCATAAAACATGCACAGCACCGGCATTTTCAAACACCTCCTGCCATTTCTTCCAATTGCATTATACCAAATATCCCTGCAAAAAGAAAGAGCCCGCGTCATTCTTCCCGCCCATCCGGGCGGAAGACATAGCCTTTGCCCCAGACATTTTTCAGATAGATGGGTTTGGCCGGGTCCGGCTCGATCTTGCTGCGCAGATTGTGGATGTGCACCTGCACCGTGCGCACATCGCCGAGGCTGTCCTTGCCCCAGATCTTCTGGTACAGCTCGTTGGCTGTGAAGAAATTGTTCGGGTACCGGACAAAAAGCGACAGGATGCGAAACTCCATATCGGCCAGATGGACGCTCTGGCCGTCCTTTTCGACACAGTGGCTGTTGGAATCCAGCGTAAAAGCCGCGCAGTGGTAGCCGTTGACGCTGGGTTCGGCGGCATCCATCTGCACCCGGCGGATGTTCGCCATGATGCGGGCCAGCAGGACCTTGTGGTTATAGGGTTTGGTCAGAAAATCGTCGCCGCCCAATTCCAGCGCACGCACCACAGTATCCGTGTCGTCAAGGCAGGAAGTAAAGATGATGGGGCAGTGGTGCCAGCTTCGCAGCCGCTGGCACAGGTCCATGCCATTGGTATCCGGCAGCAGGATGTCCATCAGGATCACATCGAAGTTTTCGCGGGCATGGCTCAGCGCCTCGCCGCCCGTCTCGGCACAGACGACCTCAAAATTCTGCCGGCTTTTCAAGAAGTAGCAGGTCGTATCCCGGATCACCGGGTCATCCTCCACCAAAAGCACACGGATCATCCTTTTGCTCTCCCCTTTTTCGCGAAAATTTGATATACTGATTTTAGTATACCTTATTTCGCACTCTTTCTCAACCGTTTTGGCTCAACTGGTTCGGGGAAGTTTGCGGCTTTTCGGGAGGACGATCATGACAAGAAAAAAGGTTCTGATAATGCTGGGGGCCGTCGTGTTGGCCGTGGGCATCGCGCTGGCGGGCATCTGGTACAATGCACAGCTGCCGCCGCTGGCCTATCCGGGTGCCCCGGCCCAAGACGCCGAGATCCTGTTCACCACATGGGCCGACCGTTACCCGGCGGAGGGGCAGACTGCGCTCACCCTGCGCACCACATTGCAATGGCTGGCCGTCACGGTCTTCTGCACCCTCGCGGCAGTGGTGCTGGCGCTCTACTATTATAAGCACCAGCGGGAGCTGGGGTATTTCCTGCTCTATCTCGCGGTGCTCATCGCATGGGGCGCGGTGATCATCCTCTTCCCCATCAGCCTTGACCCTGTGGCCGCGGCATTGAAGCGCTGTTTTTTCCCGCTGACCGTGCTGGCCCCCATCCTGCTGAGCTCCGCGCTCACCGGCGTCGCCCCCGTCAGCCGAACCCAAAAGCTGCTGGTGCTGGTATTGACCATGGGCTATTTCCCGATCGCGCTCCACTCCGACGCCCGTGTGCGTGCTGCGGCCCTGTTCGGCGGCATGATCTACTGCATGGGACTGCTCCTTCTTGCTTACGCCAAAGGCTCCGCTTCCGTTTTGCTGCTGCTCTTCCCCTACGCGGTAACCGCCGGGCTGCGGATGTGGGTCATCCTTCCGGGGCTGGATCTTCCCTTCTTTTCGGAGAGCATCCGGTTTTATCTGGTGCGCTGCGCCCGCATCTACGACATTCCCTTCACGCTGGGCTGCATGACCTTCGTCTGCCGCCGGTTCGCATTGCAATTCGACCGCACCGAGCATCTGGCGCGGGAGCTGGATGAGCGGGTGGTCCAGCGCACCCGCGCCCTGACCGAGGAGAGTGAAGCCCGCAAGAGCATGATGCTGAACATCTTCCACGACTTGCGCAGCCCGCTGTTCGCGGTGTCCAGCGGGCTTGACACGCTGGAAGCTGCCCCCGACGCCCTGCCCGCCCTTCTGCCCGCCATGCAGCAGCGGATGACCTTTCTGCGGCGGCTGACGGAGGACCTGTTCCTCGCCGCCAAGCTGGAGCAGAAGCAGGTGATGCTCAACGAAGACCGCGTCTCCCTCAGCGAGGCTGCTGCGGCCGTCTGTGAGAGCTTCCAAAACGAGGCCGCGAAAAAAGGCGTCACGCTGACGACCCGGTTCGACGCCGAGCTGCCCGTCTGGGGCGACGCCATGCGGCTGCAGCAGATCGTCCAGAACCTCGTGACCAACGCCATCCACTACACCCCCGCCGGCGGCACGATCACGGTCCACAGCTTCGCTGCGGAGGGCCGCGCCCTCGTCCTTGTGCAGGACACCGGCTGCGGCATCGCTCCCGAAGATCAAGCCGCCGTCTTTGACCGCTACTTCCACACCACTGCTGACACCAAGCACGATTCCACCGGCCTTGGCCTGACCATCGCGCAGGAGCTGGCCCACTTGCACCACGGCGAGATCACGCTGGAAAGCGAAGTGGGCAAAGGGAGCTGTTTTACCTTGGCGCTGCCCCTGCTGGAAGATTGAGGACACAAAAAATGCTCTGCCACGCAGAAATGGCAGAGCATTTTTTCATACGTAAGTTTATGCCAGCGGGTCCCACAGCTTCATGGGCAGAGGCTCCTGATCCAGCAGGGCGCGCTGGGCATCGCTCAGCAGGCTCTTGCGGACCGTGACCTGATAGACGTTGGCCTTGAACCACTTCTCGCTGCCGATGAAGTAGCCCTTCTGGCCGGAGGCGTCGCCCCAGCTGTTCTCGATCTTCCAGCGGTTCGCGGTGCCGTTCTCCTCCAGATTAACGCCGCAGAACATCATGCAGTGGTTCATGGTGCTATCGCGGGTGAGCAGCCGCTCGGCCTTGGTCATATGGAAGGTCAGGCCGCCCAGCACTTCGCCGTACTGGAAGCAGTCGGGGTCCCAATAGCCGTTGGCACGGTCGCCGTCCGGGTGGCAGTCGCAGCTGAACATGACGCCCTCCCCGGCCTGAAGCTGGCGGATGGTCAGGTCTTCCAGCTCTTTCTGCGACAGGTTGAGCCAGAACATGTTGTCCTCCACCACGTCGCCCATGAACGGCTGGCAGTAGGTGCGGTTGATCTCGTGGATGGGCGAAGAGATGATGACGACGTAATCGTCAAAATCGTTGCCCACGTACTTTTCAAGGAAGCTCTTCGGAGTCAGACCGCGGTCGCAGTGGTAAACTTTGTCGGTATCGGTGTACTCAAAGTCGAAGGTCTTGGGCGGCTGACCGTAGAGGATGCGCAGGGCGTTGTAGATCTCCGCCAGCATCTCCTCGCGGCGGGCAGCGGGGTCCTTGCCCGCGCGGACGAGGGCGCGCAGTTCCAGCGCATCCTCCCGCATCTTGCGGGTCAGGATAGGCAGATACTTGGCCGTGCCGGTGGAGTGGACCGTTTCCGGCATGACCCAAGAGGGCACGACGCCGTACTTTTTGATCAGGCTGATGGCCATATCCCACTGGCCGCCGTCCGGCAGCGGATTGCCCATCAGGGTGAAGGTCTCGCGGTCGTCCAGTTCCTGATCGGCGAAGTGGATGATGTTTTCAAAGAAGAGGTTTGCCTTTTCCAGCTTGTCATAGAAGGCCAGATAGGTGGGCGAGATGGAGAAATCCTCCAGCTTGCACTTCTCGATGACCCGCTGACGCAGGACGTTCAGGGTGGAGAACATCCAGCAGCGGCCGCTCTGCTTCTGGTTGGTGATGTTGTTGGTCTTGACCAGAACGGAGAAGTCCATCTGGAGCTTGGCCGCAGCGGCGGGCACAAAGGCGGCATCCGGCAGGGCGGTGCGGGAGATGGCGTTGGACATCACCTGCAGCGCGGGGCGTGCTTCGTAGCCCTGCTCAAAACGGGCCAGCATTTCAGAGTCAATGGGAGTTACCTTGTTCATTGTTTTCACACTTTCTGTCTTCATTTCAAAAGCGCTGTCAACTTCTCCATGCGGTGAATCGCTTCATCGAGGACGTCCGTTCCTCTTGCAAAGTGCATCCGAATGAGGTGGTTCACCGGCTCCCGGAAGAAGCTGGAGCCGGGCACGGCGGCTACGCCGACCTCGCGGATCATCCACTCGCAGAACTGCAAGTCCGTCCAACCCGCAAACTGCGGCAGGGCGAGGAAGTCCGAGATGTCGATCATCACGAAATATGTGCCCTGCGGGACATTGTGCTTCAGGCCGATGCGATCGAGCCCGGCGAGGAAATGGTCGCGCTTTTCGGTATAAAGCGCACACAAATTCCCGTAGTAACTCTGCGGCATTTCCAGCCCGGCAACGGCAGCTTCCTGCAAGGGAGCCGCCGCGCCCACCGTGAGGAAATCGTGGACCTTGCGAGCCCCCTCGATGACCTCGGCCGGGCCGATGAGGTAGCCCAGACGCCAGCCGGTGATGGAGTAGGTCTTGGAGAGCGAATTGCAGGTGATGGTGTGCTCGAACATACCGGGCAGACTGGCCATGCAGATATGCTCGTTGGGGGCGTAGACGATGTGCTCATACACCTCGTCGGTGACGACAAAGGCATCGTACTTCAGCGCGAGCTTTGCGATGGCCTCCAGCTCATCGCGGCGGAAGACCTTGCCGCAGGGGTTCGAGGGGTTGCAGAGGATCAGCGCCTTGGCCCCCTCTGCAAAGCCCTTTTCAATGAGGCTGAGGTCAAACTCATAAGTCGGCGGGACCAGCGGGATATAGATGGGTTTGGCCCCAGAGAGGATGGCATCTGCGCCGTAGTTTTCGTAAAACGGCGAGAAGATCATGACCTTATCACCGGGGTTGCAGATGGTCATCATCGCAGCCATCATGGCCTCGGTGCCGCCGCAGGTGACGCAGACCTCGGTGTTGGGGTCCACTTCATGATGGAGGGCGGGGCTCGTCTTTTTCGCCAGTGCTTCGCGGAAATTCTGGGCACCGAAGGTCACGGCGTACTGGTGCGGGCCTTTGTAAGCCGTTTGAGCCAGTGCGTCCAGCAGTTCCTTCGGCGGATCAAAATCCGGGAACCCCTGCGACAAATTGATGGAGTCATATTGGTTGTTGATCCGGGTCATACGGCGGATGACGGAGTCGGTAAACGTGCCGACACGATCACTTAAAACAGGCATAGATTTCTCCTGTAAGCTCTCCCAGTCGCCTTCGGCGAAAGCCCCCCCTCAGAGGGGGCCTTATCACGTGGGCAATGAGGGGAAGCGTTACTCCTTAAAGTAAGCATTCTGCACAGCCAGCAGCACACCCGCGCGGCTGGCGGCGAAGTTCAGACCGCCCTGTAAGTAGCAAGTATAAGGCTCGCGCAGGGGGCCGTCGCAGGAGAGCTCAATGGTGCTGCCCTGTGTAAAGCTGCCGCTGGCCATGATGACTTCATCGGTATAGCCCGGTTCCGGCGAGGGTTCCGGGGCGGCGTAGCTGTCCACGGGGCTGGCGGCCTGAATGCCGCGGCAGAAGCCGATGAGGGCATCGGCGGTGCCCGCGTCGAAGCAGGTCACGATGTCGTTGTGGTCCTCGCAGTAGCGCGGGATGGGCTTTTTCCCCACCAGCTCCAGCAGACACTGGGCGTAGATGGCGGTCTTGATGGCCTCGCAGACGACGCCGGGCGCATAGTAAAAGCCCAGATACATGTCGCGCGGGGTGTCCAGTGTACAGCCCAGATCCTTGCCGAGGCCGGGGGCATTCAGCCGGTAGGCGCACAGCTCCACGAGGTCGCGGCGGCCCGCGATGTAGCCGCCGGTGGGGGCGATGCCGCCGCCGGGGTTCTTGATCAGGCTGCCCACCACAAGGTCTGCGCCCATCTGACAGGGTTCCTGCGTCTGGGTGAACTCGCCGTAGCAGTTATCCACGAAGATGATGATCTCCGGGTTGGCGGCGCGGGCGGTATCGGCGATCTTTCGGATGGTGGCGAGGTCAAAAGCATTCCGCTGCAGATAGCCGCGGCTGCGCTGGATGTGGCAGACCTTGGCCCCCGGTGCCTTCTGGGCGATCCGATCGTAATCCGGGGTGAAGTCGGCCTTGAGGGGGGCTTCGTCGTACTTGACGCCGTAGTCCATCAGGGTGCCGGTGCCCTTGCCCTTGCCGTCCAGCCCGATGACGCCTTCCAGCGTATCGTAGGGGCGGCCGGTGGCAGCCAGCAGGGTGTCCCCTGCCCGCAGCAGACCGAACAGCGCCACGGCCAGCGTATGCGTGCCGCTCTGGAACTGGCTGCGGACGAGGGCGTCCTCCGCCCCCATCACCTCGGCAAAGATCTGCTCCAGCTTGGCGCGGCCGGTATCCCACAGGCCGTAGCCGGTGGTGCCCAGCATATCGGTGGAGGACATCTGGGTATCCGCAAAGGCTTTCAGCATTTTGAGCTGGTTAAAATCGCGGATCTCCTCCATATGGCGGAAGTAGGGCTGGCACAGCTCCATAGCCTTTTCGTCCAGCGCCAGAACTTCGGGTTTGTAATTGAAAAAGTGGTTCAGCATTGACATTATAATGGTTCCTTAATTTATGATTTGAATTATAAAACGCAGCCCGCAAAAGGCACGTTGGTAGTTTCTCCGAGGAGAAAGCTACCAACGCGCCGGGTGTTCATAACGCGCATACTCCGCAAGCTTTTCAAAGCCAAGCCGGGTATAAAAGTGCACCCGCTCCGGGCTGCAGAGAAACACCGGGTGCTCCCCTTTGGCGGCAAGCTCGTTCGCCATCTGCACAATGAGCCGCCCGCCGATGCCCTTGCCCCGCAAAGGCCGGGCTGTCTGCCCGCAGGCCATGTAGGCCTGTCTGTTCGCAAGGGCATAGCCCCCTACCGTGCAGATCGTTTCACTTCCCTTCCGCAGCGCCCACGCAAGGGCTTTGCCGCGGGTGCGCTTTGTGCAAAGCTCGGAGTAAAAGTCCTCCTGCTTTGCCGTATCCGCCGGGTAGAGCGCCCGTGCCACATCCATGGCAGAGGGTTCTCTGTCAAGGGTCAGTCCGGCCCAGAGCGTCTCGTCTGCAGCGGGCAGCGGCAGAGCCTTGCCGGGTGCAAGGCCGAATACAGTCAGCATTTCAGCTTTGCACCACCCGGCAGGCGGTGGGCATTCGTTTTCGTCTAAAATGATGCTCTCACACCCGCAGAAAGCCAGAAAGCTGGCCAGCTCTTCCGGGTTTGCGTGCCCTGCTGCCCATGCGGTGCTGCCGCTGAGTTCCAGCGCCAGTGTAGGCCCTGCATAGAATCGCCACGGCTGGCTTTTGCTAAAAAGGGCAAGATCCAGCGGCAGGGGCCCCCCCAGCACCC
>OGOW01001364.1_pt1 | contig 22847 bp, 17 predicted proteins | sample 1552781 | NCBI WGS metagenome assembly OGOW01 (sample SAMEA2580145, study PRJEB22360) | human gut metagenome | biome: human gut; feature: human-associated habitat; material: faeces | place: Denmark | collected 2008/2010
AAGTTGTAATTGACTACAACTATTGGTTGTGATATAGTTCTGCTTAAGGCATTTTTCAAGGAGCCAAGGCGTGCGACAATAGAAATACGAGAGAGAAATTTTGACCCATCAAAGGTTGAGATTGCTATAACAAATTCAAACGGCACAGTTCCGGCAGTAAGCGGATGGACAGTGGTTGGAGGAACGGGGAATCTTGATGATACCAGAAATGTTGCCTATATAGAATATGCAGATGATGGAGATTATACATTTGAAATAAAATGTAAGGATATGGCCGGAAATGAGAGTAAGGATGTCGAATACGACAATGCAGTTTCTCCTGAAAAATTCACTATAGACGTAACAGAACCGGTGTTAAATGTAAGCTTTGACAACAATGAAGGAATAAATGATTTATATTACAATGCACAGCGGACAGCCGTATTTGAAATCAATGAGCATAACTTTGATGCTTCTAAGGTTGTTGTAGATATAACGGCTTCTGATGATGGCAGAGTGATCGAAGCTCCGGCTGTAGGTACGTGGTCTGATAATGGAGATGTACATGACATGTCAGTATTGTTTACACAGGACGGAGACTATACAATCCATCTAGAATACACGGATATGGCTGGCAATGAACTTGTTCAGAGCTACGAGACGGAATTTGTAGTAGATATAACTCCTCCTGTTGTTGAAATAACAGGTGTTGAGGATATGTCAGCTAATAATGGCGATGTAGTGCCGATAATTCAGATGTCAGATACCAATATCAGTTATGACGATATCAGGCTCACACTTGCCGGAGCTAACAGAGGCGAAGTGCAGTTAGATGGACAATATACTGATATACATAATGGACGTGTGTTTACATTCAATAATTTTGCAAACGAGAAAGATGTGGATGATATCTATACATTGACTGCGAGTGTCGTTGACGAGGCCGGCAATGAGACAGTTAACGAGATTGTATTTTCTGTCAACAGATTTGGTTCGACATATATCATGTCGGATAGCACTAAAGCACTGCTCGGAAAATTTATCAGGGATGAACAGGATATTGTTATCACTGAGGTTAACCCTAATGAGCTTACGGAAACAGAGCTTACGCTTTTTAAGAACAATGAGACTATCGTACTTGAGAAGGACAAAGACTTTTCGGTTGAAGTTGATGGTGGAGCAGGAAAATGGTATTCATACAGATATACGATTTTTAAAGAGAACTTTGCTGATGACGGCGTATATCGTGTTTCTATTTATTCAAAGGATGGAGCACAGAATACTTCGGAGAATCTGTTAGAGGATAAAGCGGCAGAGATAAGCTTTGGAGTTGACAAGACATTGCCTAATATAATTGTCACAGGAATTGAGACCGGCAAAACATATGCCCAGGAGTCAAAAGAGGTCATAATAACAGCGTTTGATAACCTTAAGCTTTCAGAGCTTGTTGTAATGCTTAATGGGGAGGAATACAAGCGCTGGAGCACGGATGAGATTGACGAGATAACTGCGTCAAATCAGGATTTTGTGCTTTCAGTTGCAGAGTCAAACAGGGCTCAACAGCTTGTTGTTACAGCATATGATGCAGCGGGCAATGAGATATCTCAGTCTGTTGATGATTTCTACGTAACAACGAACGCATGGATCCGATTCTACAACAATAAGCTTGCTTTCTTTGGAAGTATAGGTACAGGTGTGGCAGCAATTGGCGGTGGAGGAGGATACTTAGGCTTCTTCCTTCGCAGAAGAAAGCTTATAAAGCTCGTAAAAGCTGCAGAAAAATAATGAAATAAGATACACAATTTTTTCATGTATCATAAAACTCCGCTTAGCTGTAAAAAGCAGTAAGCGGAGTTTTTTCTGTAACCTTAATGACATCGTGAATAAAGTTACAGCCACATATATGAACAGATTAGCTGCGAGGCATTTTATTTGCCAGCTATAGTTATTCCTTTTACAAGGACTGACGGTGAACCGCAGCGTGATGAGCCAAGAGCAAAAGGATTGAATTTTAAATCTTCACCTATCAGGGATATATCCTTTAGGAGTGAGAAGAAGTTGCCTGATATTGTAAAGCCTTTTACCGGCTTGCCTTTCTTGCTGTTTTCAATCATAAATCCGCCGGATGACAGCGAGAAATCACCTGTTATGGCATTTGCACCTGCATGCATGCCTTCTACGGATGTAATGTATATTCCGTTAGCGGCAGCACTTAGCAGGTCATCAAGTGAGCCTTTTACAGGATTGATGTAGAAGCTGTAAGGGTGGATGGATACAGCGGATGCGTAGGAAGCCTTTGCAGCGTTTCCGGTGGTCTTTACGCCTGCTTTTGCGGCGGTTGCAAGGTTATATAAAAGTGTTGTAAGCCTTCCCTGTTCGATTACATTCTTAGAATATGTGGCAGCGCCCTCGGCATCGAAGGTTCTCTTTACAAGTGCATCCTTATAGAGAGGGTCGTCTGTGAGTGTGAGAATGTCAGCGGCAACCTTGCTGCCTTCTTTTCCGGCTAGCAGTGATAAGCCTTTTTGTGCGGTATCTGCACAGAAAACGGATGAGTATGTCGAGAGCATCGAAGCCATGACTTTGCTTGAGAATACGACAGTGTAATTTCCGCTTGGAACAGAAGTGTAGCCTATTGTGGATACTGCGTCATCAACGGCTTCGGCTGCGATTTTTGCTGCGTCAAAGTCATCAAGGTTTCCTGATGCTATATCCATGCCGTCATATTTGTTCTCGCCATCGGATACAAGTGCCGATGCATAGCTGTAGGAAAAGGCAGCAGTATCCTCAAGGTCAAGTCCGTTAGAATTGCACAGTGCGTATTTGCTGCTGTCATAGCCTGAGGCAGACATTGTTCCATCGACAACGCGCGAATCTGTTTTATATACTTCGGACTGAAGCTTGAGTGTGAACGTGGCAAGCTCGGATGAACTTGGCTCTGTATTTTCAGAGGCTTCGCAGGACAGATAGTTGTCTCCTGATTTATGTATGAATGAAGGTTCATCGCTCTCAATGGACAGTGAGTTTTCCATGGCACGTTTTACAAGTGATACTGCATCTTCGGCAGTTAAGTTCTCTGTTGATGCATAGCCGGTCTTGCCGTCTACAATGCATTTAAAGCATACTCCGAGAGAGCTTTCGGATGTGAAGGTGTTAATTTCGCTCTGGTAAGCTTCCACGCTTGTACCTGAGGATTCTGTATAGTAGAGCTCATAATCCTTGAGCCCATTTTCTTTTGCTGCGGATAAGACCGCATTCTTAAATTCCTGATAGTTCATTTTTAACTCCGTTCTGCCGCCTTACGGCAGCTTAAATAGTATATATAAAACCGCAGTATACATAATGCTGTCTGGTATGAAGCTTGTACACCTTTTAACGTCCGCCGACAGTTATTGATGATACTCTGATTAATGGCTGGCCGACATTCGTAGGGATGCTTCCCGATGATGCGCCGCACATGCCTTGACCATAGCGGAGATTTCTGCCTACCATATCTATATTCATAAGGATATCGGAGCCTTTTCCGATAAGGCTTGCGCCTCTTACAGGCTCGCAGATTTTACCGTTTCTGATAACGTAGCCTTCACTTACGGCAAAATTGAACTGTCCTGTGACAGGATTTACAGAGCCGCCGCCCATCTTGGCAGCGTACAGACCATATTCGATGGAGCTTATGATATCTTCATCACTGTCATTTCCTGCTGCAATGTAAGTGTTGGTCATTCTTGATGTAGGAGCAAAAGCATAGCTCTGTCTTCTGCTGTTTCCGGTTGATTCCATTCCCATACGTCTGCCGTTGAATTTGTCTATCATATAGGATTTTAATACACCGTTCTCGATGAGTACATTTCTTCTGGCAGGAGTTCCTTCGTCATCAATATTTATTGAGCCCCATGCATTTGGAATAGTACCGTCATCGATGGCTGTGACTTTGGCTGATGCAATTTGTGTACCGAGCTTTCCTGCGAACTGTGAATTTCCGTATGCAACACAGGATGCTTCTAAGGAATGTCCGCATGCTTCATGGAAAATAACTCCGCCGAAGCCGTTTTCAATGGCAACAGGCATGTTTCCTGCATTTATGTATCCTGCATTTATCATAACCATAGCTTCGCGGGCTGCTTCTATGCCGACTTCCTTAGGATTATATAAGTCAAACAGCTCCATTCCGACTCTTCCTCCGGGACTGCATGAGCCTGTCTGGTTCTCACCGGCTTTGCTTGCAACAGCCTGAATGCGTATTCTTGAACGAATCTGTCTGTCCTCGGCGAGCAGACCTTCACTGTTAGCTATAAGAATCTTGTGGTCAACATCTAAGAAGGAGCCTGTTACCTGCGAAATTTCTTCGTTGTAATTCTTTGCGGCATTATATGCTTCTCTTAGATAATCAATCTTTGTGGAGTTGGCAACGGAGAGGGGCACAACTTTGACAGGGTGGATATCTCCGAACAATCTCTCTGTGAGATTTACATTGGAAATGAGCGGAGTATCATTTAATACACCGGCAACCTTATCAGCACATGCTAAGACTGCCTCAGGAAGCAGTGATGAAGTACTTCCGGATATACATCTTAATCCTTTAAATATTCTTATTCCGACACCGCTTATTACAGCGTCCTCAATCTTGTCCACCTTAGATGAAACCATGCTTATTGTTTTGCTGTCGGTATGTTCAGCAAAGACTTCGGCATAGTCGGCACCTGTGGAGAGTGCTTTTTCCAAAGCCGCTTTAATCAAATCATGTGATAACATAAATACCTCCAAATTAATTGTTTTACTAATGTATTGTTTTGACATCATAATTGTATAAAACTTACTTTTGAAGAATAACAAATTGGCTGACTATTTGCAATGGATTTTTTGAATGTTATATTTATAGGATTAAGGAACATAAATAACGCAGATAGTGTTATTTCACTGTAGAAAGTCTTTTGCAGTGAGTACAATTATTATTTGTATTTCATAATGTCATATCATATAATAATAGTATTGAGTAAATTTAAGCAGAACAGATTTTTTAAGCAGCTGGCCGAGAGGTAATACTTGGCGGAAAATGAGAAGGAGTGATATAAATGGGTATATATCTTAATCCGGGTAACAGGAGCTTTATACAAGCTAAAAACAGTATGATTTATGTTGACAAGACGAGATTATTGGAATTTCTCAATAAGAGGTTATATACAGAGGACAAGTGTATCGCTCTCAGCCATGCAAGGCGTTTTGGCAAGTCACATGCCGCAGGAATGATTGATGCTTATTATAGCCGCGGGTGCGATTCAACGGAACTTTTTGAGGATACGAAGCTTGCTGATAATGCGGATTATACGAAGCATATGAACAAGTATAATGTAATACATCTGGATATTTCTTCGTTTTGGGATGATTTTAAGGATAATATTGTTGAGAAAATTCAGGAATATGTTCTTGATGAAATAAAAGAAGAATTTGGGGATGGCATTGATATTTCAAAAAAATTCAGCGTTGTTCTTACATCAGTTTACAACAAGACAAATATTCCTTTTGTTATTATTATAGATGAATGGGACTGTATAATAAGAAACAGTGATGACGAGAAGCTGGTTCACCAATATTTGCAGTTTTTACACTCGTTATTTAAGTCGGAGGAAGCGAAATCTTTTTTAGCGTTGGCGTATATTACAGGAATACTGCCAATTAAGAAGATAAAGGACGAATCTGCATTGAATAATTTTAGGGAATACACAATGCTTAGGTCAAAACCTATTACTGAGTTCTATGGTTTTACGGAGGAGGAGGTCAAAGAACTTTGCAGGAAGTATGATATGGATTTTGAAGCTACTAAAGCATGGTACAATGGATACTTGATAGATGGACTTCATATGTATAATCCTAATTCAGTCTCAATGGCTATAAATAATCATGATTTTGATTCATATTGGAAGAATACGTCATCTTTTGCATCCATAAATACTTTCATTACGATGAATTATGAGGGGCTTAAAGATGATGTGATGGCGATGCTGTCAGGAGAAAAAGTATATGTTAATACGGATACATTTCAGAATGACCTTTCAACTGTCTCATCTAAGGATGAAGCTATAACAGCGCTGATTCACTTAGGGTATTTGGGGTACGACAGGGAAGAATACAGCGCCTATGTACCTAATTATGAGGTAAAGAAGGCATATCAGGCGGCACTATGTACAGGAAGCTGGTATGAGATTGCGAAATCAATAGGAAAATGTGACGAGCTTTTAATAGCTACGATAAAGGGAGATTCCGAAAAGGTGGCAGAGCTTATTGAGCTTGCACATAATACTTATACGTCAGTGCTGAAATACAATGACGAGAATTCGCTTAGCTGTGTCCTCACGATGGCATATTTTACCGCACCGGCATTTTACAATATTATTCGTGAGATGCCTGCGGGCAGAGGTTTTGCCGATTTCGTATTTATTCCTAGAGCAAATGCCGGAAACAGACCTGCAATGGTAGTGGAATTAAAGTATAATAGATCAGCAGACACTGCGATAAATCAGATTAAGGAAAAACGCTACCATGGAGCATTGTCAGGCTACAGCGACAGAATACTCTTAGTCGGAATCAATTATGATGTTGATGGCAAGGACAGCAAGAAGCATACATGTGTGATTGAGGAAGTTACATCAATGTAATACGTGATTCATCAAATGTTTTGCGAATGTATTAAGATAATATGTGATTCATCAAGCACTTTACGAATGTATTGATAGGGTTTGGGATAGCTGTTTAAAACAAATATTTTACAGTTGAGTAGACCAGGGAAATGAATACGATATTGCGGTTGACCAAGGCAGCTATCCGATAGTTTTAAAGAGACACTTAAGACTATTATACCAAGAGCGAGAGCACTTAATCTTGAAGAATACGGTTTAACACAGCATGAAATAGAATGTTTCGAGGAAGATGTACTTGATGCTGCGGGCTATCTTGAGAATTAGAGAATAAAATGAAATGGGACAGGAATCACATCATGGATTCCTGTCCCAAGTCTTTTGTAAGGAATATTATTTGTATGTTTTGACACCTGAATTTTTGTGATTTTAATCTACAAACTGTGGGCAGATCTGCTTTGCAAGGTTCCACAGTCCCTCGACAGTGAATGGATACCATTGGTTGACGCTTCGGTATCCGTCTGCGTACTGTCCTTCGTAAGGCTCCGTCAGAATTGCATGGCGGCTTGCAAGTTCATCCGTGTAATCGCTCAAGAAATATGTTGTCATTTCTGTGCGCCCTGCTGTGTAATGTGTCACAAGAAAATCCATGTCATAGCCGGATATGTATGTTCCTGTGGAATCTTTGGTTATTGTGACCTCGGCAAAGCCTCCGAGCATTGAATAGTTGTAGTACTGTATCGATATGTAATTTCCGAGAGAGTAATACACAAGTGTCTGTCTGCCGTCGGCAGCAGTTACCCACTCGACAGGCTCGACAACATGCGGATGGGTTCCGATTATAAGGTCGGCACCGTTGTCGGCAAAAAACTGCGCCCATTGCTTTTGCTCGTCTGTAGCTTCAAGCACATATTCGGTACCCCAGTGTGGATACACGATGACAAAATCAGCCTGCTCGCGGGCTTTTTTCATGTCCTCGGCTATCTCGGATTTGTGAGCTTCATCCATAAGGTTTACAAGGTAAGGCTTGTCGGCAGGGAGTGAGAAGCCGTTGAGTCCATATGTGTAGTTGAGCATTGCGATTTTTATTCCGTCCTTCTCGACTATTTTTATAGTATCTCGTTCCTCTTCGCTCTCATTTATTCCGAGAAATGTTGTGTCAGGGTGATTTTCTTTCCAGAAATGGATTGTGTTTAACACTCCGATTGTGTCCTTATCCATAGTGTGGTTGCTGGCATGCAAAATTACGTCAAAGCCTGTATCGACAAGCGCATCTCCGAATGCCTGAGGTGAATTGAAGGTAGGGTAGCTGCTCACGCCGAGCTCTACACCGCCAAGGATTACTTCCTGATTGGCGACTGCAATGTCAGCCGAGGCAATTCTGTCCTTAGTGTGCTCAAATACGTGTGCGTAGTTGTAGCTGCCGTCAGGCTGCAATGCGCTGTTATGTATTCCGCCGTGGAGGAGCATGTCACCTACAGCGATAAGATTGATGCTTACAGGTGCTATGGTAGCGGCAGCTTCTGTTGTCTCCACAGTGGATTCGATAGCAGAAGAAGTAGTATTGTCTGATGTGTCAGATTGGCTTTCTGAATTGGCAGGCTGTGAGACTGTGCCGTCTGTGGTGTTACTCTGTTTTGATGTTTCAAGGTAGATTGTGTCATCAGCGTTAGTTGAAGCATTCTTTGAACAGCCGGAAAGGCTTATAGTGCCTGTTATGCCGATACAAAGGCACAGAATTAGCGCTTGTACACGTCGGATGAGACCAAATTTTTCCTTATTTAATATAGTTTGCATAAGAACTCCGTTTCCGAGCGGAATGATAGGATATCAAAAATATAAAAGCTGCGATTAACCCCGCTCAAGGATAGCAGCTTTGACTATATAGTATTTTATACATTAAGGCAGCATTTCAGTCAATCAAAATTTATAAAATAAAAATAAACCTCACTAACATTGTATGATTGGGGAATTCCTTTGTCCGGTGCAGGATACAAGCTAAGTACCGGATATAGATGAAAAACATCTATTCTATAATGAGCAGGAAGCGAAAGTGTATTGCTGATATCATTGACATTTAGCGTGAATGGGAAAACAGCTTTTTTGTCAACCGATGTCAAAGCTTGCTTTGCGGCTGGCCTTTTACTTAATTATGCAAATATTCGAAACCATTAATTTATAGAAAAATACTTTATTAATTAAGCTATGAGAGTTTATTTTAAAAATAATTATTCTGTTTATAAGCATATGACTTAATATAGTAAAGTGATATCATATGAAAGCAATAAAATATTGAAAATATATAATCTGTCTGATATAATGAGCAAAGTAAAACAGTGCCGGTTAACATGAATATATGGCAATGGAGGTACGATATGAGTAAATACAGCAAGGAAGATATATTGCGTCTTGTAGCTGAAGAGGATGTTGAGTTTGTGCGTCTGCAATTTACAGACGCATTTGGTATTTTAAAGAATGTTGCAATAACATCAAGTCAGTTAAGGAGAGCATTAGACAATAAGATTATGTTTGACGGAGCATCGATAGATGGCTTTGTGAGAATAGAGGAATCGGATATGTACCTGTCTCCCGACCTTGACAGCTTTACTATTTTCCCTTGGAGACCACAGCAGGGAAAGGTGGCAAGACTTATATGTGATGTGTATAAGCCGGATGGAACTCCTTTTGAGGGGGATCCAAGGTATATTTTAAAGAGAGTTTTAAAGGAAGCTGCTGACATGGGATATACATTTAATGTCGGGCCGGAGTGTGAATTTTTCCTTTTTGCATCTGATGAGTCGGGCAGGCCTACAACAGAATCCGATGAGCAGGCAGGTTATTTTGACCTTGGACCTAATGATTACGGTGAGAATGCAAGACGTGATATGGTTCTGACACTTGAAGATATGGGCTTTGTGATAGAGACATCGCATCATGAGGCGGCTCCTGCACAGCATGAGATTGATTTCAAATATGATGAAGGGCTGAAAGTTGCTGATGACATAATGACGTTTAAGCTCGTTGTGAAGACTATTGCGAAGAGACATGGAATGTATGCGACATTCATGCCTAAGCCAAAGTATGGTGTTAATGGTTCGGGAATGCATATAAATATGTCTCTTTCAAAGGATGGAAGGAATGCATTCTGTGACCCGGATGATAAGCTTGGACTCAGTGAGACGGCATATCAGTTTATAGCCGGTATTTTAGAGCATGTAAAAGGTATAACAGCAATCGCAAACCCGCTTATCAATTCATATAAGAGGCTTGTTCCGGGATATGAAGCACCTGTATATATAGCATGGTCAGCGACAAACAGAAGTCCGCTTATACGCATACCGGCATCAGAAGGTGAGGGGACAAGAGCGGAGCTTAGAAGCCCGGATCCTACGGCTAACCCATATCTGGTGCTTGCTGTCTGCCTGTCTGCGGGACTTGACGGAATAAGAAGAAAGCTTAAGATTCCTAAGGCAGTCAATAGAAATATCTATGATATGACCGACAGTGAGAGAATTAATGCAGGTATAGACAATCTGCCGGAGAATCTTATGGAGGCAGGAATTGAGCTTGCAAATGATGAGTATCTTAAGAAAACGCTTGGCACGCATATAACGAGGGTATATCTTGACAATATCAAAAAGGAGTGGAAGGAATATTCCACACAGGTTACTGATTGGGAAATAAAGCAGTATCTTTATAAATATTGATGTCGAGGTAACAAGTTATATGGAAAACATAATAGTTGTGTTTCCAAAAATTGAGGATGGCAAGGGACTCAAAGGACTTCTTGTAAAGAATGGATTTCATGTGGATGTTGTGTGCACGACAGGTTCATTTGCACTTGAACATGCATATTCGCTCAGTGGAGGGATTGTCATATCAGGGTATAAGCTTCCGGATATGCTATACCTTGAATTGAAGGAAAGTCTTCCACCGCAGTTTGAGTTTCTTTTGCTGGCATCTGAAAGGGTGTTGTCACAGTGTCCGAGCGATATTATGAGCATATCAATGCCTGTAAAGACTGTGGATTTTGTGAACACTATACATATGATGTTCGAAGCGCAGTATAGGCGCAGACGAAGACAGAGAATCCAGCCGGCTGCAAGAAACACTCAGGAACGCAGGCTCATTGATGAAGCTAAGGCGGTATTGATGGAACGAAATCATATGACTGAGGACGAGGCACACAAATATATCCAGAAATGTGCGATGGACAGTGGAACCAAGCTTGTTGAATCGGCACAGATGGTGCTGAGTCTGTATGTGTGATTTATAACAAATTAAGAAGCTGTATGATAAATCGGTATGCTGCGCAATCTGAGTTTTGGAATCATATAAAAAATAGTGTGTGGATTGTTAATCCGCAGATTGGAGATTAATGTGAAATTTACAAAAATGCAGGGACTTGGAAATGATTATGTATATGTAGACTGTACGAAGGAAGAGCTTGCAGCTCCGTCTGATATAGCAAGAGCTGTCAGTGACAGGCATTTTGGAATAGGTTCTGACGGACTTATCCTTATCAAGCCTTCAAAGGTGGCAGACTTCTATATGGAAATGTACAATGCTGACGGTTCAAGAAGTGCTATGTGCGGCAATGGAATACGCTGTGTCGGAAAGTATGTTTATGACTTTGGACTTACCGACAAGCTTGACGTATCGATTGAGACAGCGGCAGGAATCAAGTATCTTAATCTGAGAGTTTTAGGCGGGCAGGTAACAGAAGTCAGAGTGAATATGGGAGCACCGATATTCGAGCCGGAGCTTGTGCCTACTACACTTAATGCGACAAGAAAGATTAAATCTAACGGAATTGACTTAGCTGCACCCTTAAATGAGAAGAGTGATAAATCGGCGGCAGATATGGCTATGGCACAAAAAGAGGTTCCGGTTGTGCTTGATGCGTCGCTTACTGTTGATGGAAATGAATACAGAGTAAGCTGTGTCTCTATGGGAAATCCCCATGTTATCACATATGTTGATGATGAGAGGGCTGTTGATATAGAAAAGACAGGACCGTACTTTGAACATCATGAGGTGTTCCCTGAGCGCACGAATACAGAGTTTATCCGTGTGGCTGACAGACAGAATATCTATATGCGTGTGTGGGAGAGAGGAACAGGTGAGACTCTTGCATGCGGAACAGGTGCATGTGCATCCGCTGTTGCAACCATGTTAAATGGCTTGTGTGACAGAAAAGTGACAGTTCATCTTCTTGGAGGTGACTTAGTCATCGAGTGGGATGAGAAGGAGAATGTAGTATATATGACAGGACCGGCAGTGACAGTGTTTACAGGAGACTATCCGCTTGTCAGCATGCTGTAGCCTGTTTTTGAGAATTGTGGGAGCACGCAGTGCGGAGCAATTCGATATCATAGATATCATAGATATCATAGATATCATAGAGGTCAAAGTACCTTTTGAACTCAACATCATATGTATTTTTTAAATTTGCATTTGTCAGAAATGGTATTATGTAAGTGACAAAAGTATAAATTGCGTTTTTGCTTGCACTGATAAACAATTTATACTTATTGACATCATGGTATTAAATTATAAATCTTAGGAGGACACAACATGTTTAAGCTCAATGACAATTATCTTAAGTTACCGGGAAGTTATCTTTTTTCGACGATAGGAAAGAGGGTTAAGGCGTATTCTGATGAACACCCGGATAAGAAAATTATCCGTCTCGGTATAGGCGATGTGACTCAGCCGCTTGCACCTGCAATTATAAAGGCGCTTCACAGAGCTGTTGACGAGATGGCTGACGCTAAGACCTTCAGAGGCTATGCTCCGGATTTAGGCTATGAATTCTTAAGAAATGCGATTGCGGAAAATGATTATAAATCAAGAGGCTGCGATATAGCGGCTGATGAGATATTTGTCAGCGACGGTGCAAAGAGCGACAGTGCAAACATTCAGGAGATATTAAGTCTTGACAACAAGATTGCGGTATGCGACCCTGTATACCCTGTATATGTTGACTCTAATGTCATGGCAGGAAGGACAGGCACTTATGATGCCGCAGCACAGACCTGGAGCGATGTCATCTACATGCCATGCAATGCTGAGAATAATTTTGTCCCTGAGCTTCCGAAGGAGACACCGGATGTAATCTACCTGTGTTATCCTAACAATCCTACAGGAACCACACTCACCAAGGAACAGCTCCAGGTGTGGGTTGACTATGCCAATAAGGTGGGTGCGCTTATTATCTATGATGCGGCTTATGAAGCATATATTTCGGAGGATGATGTTCCTCATACGATTTATGAGTGCGAAGGGGCACGTACCTGTGCAATCGAGCTAAGAAGCTTTTCTAAAAATGCCGGATTTACCGGGGTACGTCTTGGCTTTACGGTTATTCCTAGGGATATCAAGTGTGGTGGTGTGATGCTTCACTCACTCTGGGCAAGAAGACACGGAACCAAGTACAACGGAGCACCTTATATTGTACAGAGAGCGGGCGAGGCAGTGTACTCGGCTGAGGGAAAGGCAGAGCTTAAGGAGCAGGTTGCTTACTATATGAAGAATGCCGGGACCATAAAGGAAGGTCTTGCCGCAGCCGGTTACATGGTATTCGGAGGTGTGAATGCACCTTATATCTGGCTTAAGACACCTGATAACATGAGCTCATGGGATTTCTTTGATTATCTTCTTGAGAATGTCAACGTCGTCGGAACACCGGGCTCAGGCTTCGGACCTAGCGGTGAAGGATATTTCAGACTGACGGCATTCGGTTCCTATGAGAATACGGTGGAGGCATTGGAGAGAATCAAAAACATGTAGTTGGGACAGAGGGGTCTGACACCGGTGTCCCAGCGCATCTGACAAGGGTATTGATTTATGGAATATTCTATAAATCAATACCTTTTTTCATGATTACCTGAACTGTTTCCGATGCCATAGCATGCTGAATAAATAATGCTTATCAGATAATGCTTCTGATATAAAAAAGGGTGCACCTGGGGAAAAGTGTGATATAATACATAATATCTACAACCAATAGAAAGCAGCATATGTATTTGCAGGCATTGGGGTACATGCACTGTATTGGTACAATAATCAGTATGAAGAAGGAGAACACTGAAATGAAGGGAAAACTCGGATATCTGCAGGTAATCCTTATGATTGGCTGCATACCGCTGACTGTTGCAATTATGGCAATTACCATATACTCAGCCGGTAAAATGAAAAGTGAGCTGATTGACAGCACATATCTTCGTCTGAAGACCTGCACTACATCTGTTGAGCAGTATTTTACATGGGATATCAGGGAGGATATTCTGGAAAGAGATGAAATAAGCTATCAGTTCATAGATTCACTCAAGTCTGATGATATTGAACAGACGCTGTTCATTGGCGATGAAAGATTCATTTCATCCATAATTGATGAAAAAGGAAAGAGAAATGAAGGAACGAAGGCTGAGCCTGAGATATGGGAGCAGGTAAAAGCAGGAAACGATTACAAGGCATCGGGAGTAGAAATACAGGGGGAGAAGTATTATGTGTATTACTCACCTGTATATTCAGACGATGGAGAGATTCTTGGAATGGCATTTTCGGGAGAAAGACAATCCACAGTAGATAATTCGGTGGCGGGTACACTGATGAACCTGTTCATAATATCAGGTGTACTGCTTGTGTTATGTGTAGGTATTATGATAGTTCTTGCATTTAGAATCCGCAGACCGCTTATGATAACATCAGGTTATATTGAGCGTGTGGCTGATGGTGACCTTTCGGGAAGACCTGAATGCAGCTCGGTTATATCAGAGGTTAAGACCCTGATCAATGCCTCTACCTCCTTGGCGGACAAGCTCGGGGGGATTGTTACGGAGGTGGACGAACATGCCGGTATTCTTGATGACAGCATGGCTTCATTAAATGCACTGGCAGAAGCGAACAGTACAAGCACGAACCAGATCAGACAGGTGATGGATGACCTGTCATCCACGGCGGTAACGCTTGCTGATAACGTACAGTCTGTTAATGCCAAGGTCAATGAAATGGGTGACAATATGTCCGCAATCAATTCGGAGGCGGTTACCCTTAATGATAATTCGGATAAAATGAATAGGGCGGGTCAGAACGTATCTGAGTCAATGACCCTTGTACTGACAAGCTCGCATACAGCATCGGACATTATTGCCCAGCTTATAGAACAGGTAAATGAAACCAATAAGGCAATTGCTTCCATTAATGAAGCGGTTGAACTTATTTCGGATATTACGTCACAGACTAATCTGTTGTCACTTAACGCATCGATTGAGGCGGCGAGGGCAGGACAGGCAGGCAGAGGCTTTGCTGTTGTTGCTTCAGAGATAAAACAGCTCGCAGATCAGAGCAGTCAGGGAGCAGATTCAATTAAGAATATTGCAGACAACATTCTTGAGAAATCCAACCGGTCCGTGATCCTGACAGGCAGAATGAAGGAGCTTGCCGAGCAGGAGCAGACAGACATAGGAAATGCAAAGGAAAGCTTCGATATACTGAACCGTATAATAGAAGAAAATGCTGCTATTGCACAGACGGTTATGGACAAAACAAAGAATCTTGAAGCTCTTAAGCTTGATATTATAAACAGTGTGTCTGAGCTCAGCGCTATAAGCGAAGAAAATGCTGCCAGCAATGAGGAGGTAACTGCAAGAGTTACGGAGATTGCAGAGTCAGTTAACAGAATCTCAGAGGATACCCAGACTGTAAGGAAGGTATCATCTGACATGAAAGAACTGATGGATTATTTTAAGTAGTTGTGTACATATGCGATACCGGAGCTGTTGCCGTGCTTCTTACAAAGGTTGTGATGGAAATAAACATCAATGAAGCTTTTGCCGGCAAGGATATAGGTGTCGATGAAAAGGTATCAGTCCGTCAAGGATTTGATACCTTTTTGTGTATTAGGATGATGTTGGGGTCAAAACATGCCAACTTAATGTACGAGTGTATAACGTATTATATTTATGCATATCAGCTCCGTTGTACGAAGCAAGATGTTCTAAGAACTCTGATATAGGCTTTCTATATGTCCGCCACCGAAGCAGGCATACATCCTTGTATGCATTGCTTCTGAACCGGCATCCGTGCCGGTTCTGGCTAGTGTGTGAACAGAGTTCTAAGAACATTTAAGCTTCTTCCAAAAGTCGTGATATGCATAAATATAATACGTTATACATGCTAAGTTTATAGCACATGTTTTGACCACAACATCTGAATCGTCTGTGGGGAGCTATAACATTGCAAAAGATAAAAAAAGAATGTTATAATAGACACATGAGGAGGGCACCGGATGATGGAATATAAAGATAATGATTTTGGTAATCTTATAAAGAGTATCAGAAATAAGAATAAAATCAATGCGGAAACACTGGTCAGGGGTATTTGCTCGGTGAAGGTTCTGAATAATATAGAGAGCGGGAAAACATTTCCCGGTTATCTTTTGAGGAATTTTCTGATTGACAGGCTCGGACTTGCGAGAGAGTGGTTTGAGAATATGCTCACGGTAGGTGAGTATGAGGAGTGGCAGTGCAGGAGAAGGATAATCAGTCAGCTCAGGAAGAAAGAATACATGAGTGCGGATGCTTAGATAACAGAAAAATGATATTTATAATACAACATAAATGTGCTATAATTTATCTATACATTTTTATTTGCAACTAAGGGAGAAAATATGGGTATCGGATTATTTTTGAATGATTATTATGACCTTTTGAAATTGATGCATGATAATGAAGCTATAATATTAGACGAGAAAGTGATTCCATTAACACAACAACAGATAGCTACAACTTTGAAATGCAGCAAAATGAAGATTAATAGTATGTTTAGTGTGTTACAAAAACAGGATTTCGTTGAGCAAAAAACAAGAGGAAAGTATGTGTTGACGGATAAAGCTGAAATGATAATTGAGACAATAGAAAAACTGCAATAATTATAAACAAGGAGCAAGTAAATATGCCTACATTGGATTGGATAGGAAAAGATAAGGTAATAAATCATCATAATGATGTGCCATATAAAGTTCTTGAACGCAAGTATAGTTATGATGAAGATGGCGTGCATAAAGATGATATTCACAGTGAGAACATGATTATACATGGCGATAATTTAGAAGCATTAAAATCGCTTTTGCCACAGTATGAGGGGAAGATTAAATGTATCTATATTGATCCACCGTATAATACTGGAAACGAAGGTTGGATTTATAACGATAATGTAAACGATCCTAAAATAAAGAAATGGCTCGGAGAAGTAGTGGGTAAAGAAGGCGAAGATTTGTCAAGGCATGATAAATGGCTATGTATGATGTATCCGAGACTGGTGTTATTACAAAAATTATTGTCAAATGATGGAGCTATTTTTATCAGTATAGATGGAAATGAATATGCAAATCTAAAATTGATATGTGATGAAATATTTGGAACTTCAAATTATGTTGATACTATTTCATGGTTTAAGAAGGCCTCGCCTTCAAATGATGCACATTTCTTTAGCAATGATGTAGAGTATATATTGGTTTATAGTAAAGACAAGCTACTTTGGCAACCACATAGGTTACCGCTTAATCAAAAACAATTAAAGTATTATTCAAATCCTGATAATGATGAAAGAGGGGATTGGAATTCTGCTACATATACTTGCAATAAGTCAAAGGATGAGAGGCCTAATCTGTATTATCCAATTGTAAATCCTAATACAGGGAAAGCAGTCTTTCCAAAAGATACAGCTGTTTGGAAATACTCGCAATTGCAAACAGAACTTTTTCAAGCGGATAATCGATTGTTTTGGGGAGTTGATGGTACAGCGAAAATGCCTCGTATTAAAAAATTTTTATGTGAACATGATGGAGTCGTTAATAGAACTCTTTGGCACTACGAAGATGTAAACCATACTCAAGGGGCTTCAAATCAGTTAAAAAGCCTTAAAATTGTAGGATTTTCGACACCAAAACCATTTGAACTAATAGAGCGTATTACACAAATAGCTTCTGAGTCTGATGCAGTTATTCTAGATTCTTTTGCAGGCTCAGGTACAACCGCTCATGCTGTTTTAAACATGAATAAAAAAGATGGTGGCAATCGTAAATTTATTCTGGTTGAGATGGGAGATTATGCTGACACAATAACAGCCGAACGTGTAAAACGAGTGATTGATGGTTATGGGGAAGGAAAGAATGCAGTAGATGGAACAGGTGGTAACTTCTCATATTATGAATTAGGAAGTCCATTGTTTTTGCAGGATGGAACTATCAACAATGATATAGATACAGCTGAAATTAGAAAATATATCTGGTACACAGAAACCAATGGGCTTGAGTATGCTGAGAACAAACAGGAGAAATATTATATTGGCTCTCATAATGATACAGCATATTATTTTTATTATGAAAAGGACAAGGCTACAATACTTGACTATTCTTTTTTGGCAACGGTAAATGTAAAGAACCAGGCATATATTATATATGCTGATTCTTGCGCAGTATCAGATATTGATTTACAGAAGTGGAATATTACATTTAAGAAAATACCAAGAGATATTGAGCATATCTAGAAAGGACAAGGTATGGAACTTAAAAATTATCAGATACAGGTTATAAGAGATTTAGAACGATTTTTAGAGCTGCTTATAGAGAAGCAGAGTATAAGTTCAGCATACAGCACTTTATGGAATGAAAAAGGAGTGAATGTGGGGATAGATGGAATGCCGCCATACAAAACGGAATTAGCAGGAGTTCCACAGGTGTGCTTCAAAGTTCCAACAGGCGGTGGAAAAACATTTCTGGCGGCAAATTCAATTAAGCCAATATTTGATTCTATGCCACATATACATCCTAAAGCAGTAGTATGACTCGTTCCATCAGATGCAATACTTACTCAGACATATAGAACATTAACGGATGAGAATCATGATTATAGGAAGAAAATAGATGTTGATTTTGGTAATAAGGTCGAGATTTATTCTAAGCAGCAATTGTTAAATGGACAGAATTTTAACCCAACTTCGGTTAGTGATAATTTATCCGTATTTGTATTAAGCTATGATTCATTCCGGACGAGCAAAAAGGATGGAAGAAAAGCTTATCAGGAGAATGGCAGTCTGTTGTCATTTGTGAGATTTAAACAGGATAGTGGTTCCTTGTTGGAAGATACGGATGAAACAGCATTGATACAAGTTATCCGTAAATTGAATCCAGTTGTTATTGTTGATGAGAGTCATCATGCTACAAGTAAGCTCAGTAAAGAAATGTTACAGAATTTCAATCCTTCATTTGTACTTGATTTGACTGCTACACCGAAAAATGGAAGTAATATTATCTCATTTGTAGATGCAAGACAGCTTAAAGCAGAAAATATGGTTAAATTACCTGTAATTGTTTATAACAGAAAATCACAGGAAGATGTTTTTGTATCTGCAATTTCATTAAGAAGAAAATTAGAAAATGAAGCAGTTGAAGAACAGAAAAATGGTGGCAGATATATCAGACCAATTGTTTTATTTCAGGCTCAGCCCAGAAACAATGATGACAGTACAACCTATGATAAGATAAAGCATACTCTTATTGATATGGGGATACCAGAATCTGAAATTGCAATAAAGACTGCGGATAGCGATGAGTTAAAAAATATAGATTTAAGCAGCCATGATTGTAGTATCAGATATATCATTACAGTTAATGCATTAAAGGAAGGATGGGATTGTCCATTTGCATATATATTGGCAACAGTCGCAAATAGAACATCAAGCATAGATGTAGAACAGATTTTAGGAAGAATTCTCAGACTTCCTAATACGAGAAAGAATGAAAGAGAGGTATTGAATCTTTCGTATGTTATCACATCATCAAATGCCTTTTATGCAACACTTGATAAGGTAGTAGCAGGACTTAATGCGGCTGGCTTTACGAGTAAAGATTATCGTATAGACGATTATGTGGAACAGGATACTGAATTTCCAGTAGAACAAGCTGGTAATATACAGACAGAGTTAAAGTTAGATAATGATGTAACTGATGATACAAATAATGTGTCGGATGAGATAGATTCTTTAAATGTAGACTTTGTGAGGGAACAAATATCACCATTCGTAAATAATGAAAATATGGAATCACAGAGTCAATCTAAGGTTAATGATGCGGTAACAGATATGCTTGACCATGCAAAAACACAGAATGAATTATATTGGCAAGACTTTGAGGAAACAGAAGAATATCTGCCAGTACCACCAGAGGTTGGAAATAAGATGAAGCATTACAAAGTAAATCAGTTATATGCTAGTGAAGCAGGACAGATAGAAATACCACAGTTTATGATAGAAACAGGACGTTCTCTGTTTTCTGAACATGAGCATCAGGTATTAACAAAGGAAAATCTGTATGCGGGATTTTCATTATTAGATAAGGATACTGTAATTGATTTTGACAGCATAGATTCAGAAATTGCAAGAATTGATATTGATGATTCAGATGCATTGCCAAAAGCATGGAAATTGCAGGGCTTTGATAGCCAAAATGTAAAACAGTGGTTTGATGAACAGCCGTCAGATAGAAAAATGCGTCTGTGCAAGGATATGATAATAAAGAAATTATCAAAGAATAATGCGATAAATGACAGAGACTTGGAGGTATATGTAGACAGGATTATTCAGAATCTTACAGAGGATCAATTAACAGATATGGAACAGACACCAGGTATCTATGTTCTGAAGATTAATAAAAAAGTTAATTCGCTTTTAAATGAATATGCTAAGAAAATGTTTTATGAGTGGGTGGAACAAGACAAAATTTCTTGCCAGCCATCATATAAGCTGCCGAAAGAGATAAGCCCGACAGAAACAATAGCATCAATACCAAAATCACTATATAACGAAGAGGAAAAGTTTGATACCGAATACGAAAGAAAGGTTGTCATGGAATTATCCTCATTAAACAATATTAAATGGTGGCATAGAAATATGGCAAGAAAAGGATTTGCCATAAATGGTGCTGTAAACGCATATCCGGATCTTATGGTGAAAACTGAGAGTGGTAAGCTATTAATAATAGAAACTAAAGGCGACCAGCTTGAAAATTCTGAATCTAGAGAAAAAGCTGAAATAGGTGCAAAGTGGGCAGAGATGGCTGGAAGAATGTATAAGTATTATATGGTGTTTGAAACAAAGAATCCTGGATATAATGGAGCTTATTCTTATGAGGAGTTTATGAGGATTGTTAAGGAGTTGTAGTAGAGTAGGAGGTTGGAGCTGAATCGGTATATATGACAGAGTTTATTGAAAAACATGATTATCAAGAGATTTTAGTTGAAGACATAAAACAGATTTATAAAGCTGCAAATGATTATAATTCATTTCATAAATTACCTAGGCAAGGCAGGGGAGATATAGGGGATGAATATACATATCGGCGAGCTTTTTATCGGGGACAGAGCGATTCTTCATGGAAAATCATGCCAAGTATATGCAGAAATAAGGGCGTTGATGAGAGAATATCAGAAAGTGGAGATTTGTTGTTTGAGGTAATGGCATATGAGCAGCATTATATACAGGCAACAAGATTGATAGATTTTACAACAGATATAAATATTGCTTTGTATTTTGCCTGTTGTGATGGCATGGATAAAGATGGTGCGGTATTTATATGGCCATATTCACCATATGATCCTAAATGGATGAGAACTAAAATACAATGTGAGCTTGTCAATATTCAAAAAGATAAACTTAGCATTCGCGAATTGGCAGAAGAACTTTTAGTGAAATATCCAGAGCTAATGGAAAACTATTGTGAGATAAAAGATTTCTGTGGAGAATTGGTATCATTTTTAGATCATGGATTTATGATAATGCAGCCAAGAAGCCAGCAGAAGACGAATATTCGAATACAAAGGCAAAAAGGATGTTTATATGTGTGTGGAGTGAAATTTGAAACACCGATTGATGAAATGCGGACAACTCTGAATGCAGGAGATAATATAATTTGTCCACACGAAGTAGCAGTTCCGAGAGAATTAGATGGAGGGCATTCTTTAGTTAAGATTATTATTCCGGCTAAATTAAAAAATGCAATAATGAATGAACTTAAAAGTAAGGGGATTACGAAAGAATATTTATTGCCAGATTAGATATGAATGTTTATTGGGAAAGAAGGTGCAACGCTAATGACTGAAGAAGAATTTAAGGAAATATTAGATAAAGAGGAAACAGATACAGTTGAATTTAAGTCTTGGATAAATGCAAGAAATATGAAAGAGATTATCTCGCTTGCTGTTGATGAATTAATAGCATTTGCAAATACTAAGGGCGGAACAGTTTATTTTGGAGTAGAAGATAACCCAATTGAAGTTTCTGGTTGTGACAGGAACTATGATGGTCAGCGTATTATTGAGGGAATTTATGATAGAACGGTGCCACCATTATTTACAGAAATATCAGACTTTGAATATCAAGGGAAACTCATTATTGCAATATCAGTCAAAGCAGATGGAAAGACATATACAACTACAGATGGTAGATGCCTGAAGCGATTAGGTAAGAATTCAAAACCTGCATATCCGGATGAGTTGAGCAATGTTTATTCTTCTGCACAGAATCCGGATTTTTCTGGCAGAATTATAGGCGAAAGTACTTTGGATGATGTAAATAAGTTAGAAGTGTACAGCCTGAAGGAAAAGCTAAGAGTCAGGGATTCTAAATCCACATTACCGGATTTGGATGACATAGATTTTTTGAGAGACTTACAGCTCATAAAATATGACGGAGATGTAGAACGTCTGACTATTGCAGGTCTGCTTTTTGTAGGAAAAGAAGCATCGATTCAAAGACTGTTACCGCAAGCGGAAGTTGTATATTTACACTATTCAGCTGATAATTTAGAAGAATATGATGCAAGACTTGATTTGAAGCTGCCATTAATAAGTGTCATTGACAAGTTGACCGAGAGAGTACAAGCATACAGTAAGATAGAGAACATTCAGGTAGGATTATTCAGACTGGAGGTTGAAGATTTTCCGCAGAGAGTATTTCAGGAAGCACTCCTCAATGCGCTATCTCATAGAGACTATCAGAGCAATGCAGCCGTTTATGTAAAACAATATCCGGATCGAATAGTTATTGAAAATCCAGGTGGATTCCTTGACGGAATTACAGAGGATAATATTATAACTCATCCATCTATACCAAGGAATAAACTGATAGCAGAGACACTTCAGAATTTGAAATATGTTCAGAGAACAGGTCAGGGAG
>OGOW01001366.1_pt1 | contig 22829 bp, 12 predicted proteins | sample 1552781 | NCBI WGS metagenome assembly OGOW01 (sample SAMEA2580145, study PRJEB22360) | human gut metagenome | biome: human gut; feature: human-associated habitat; material: faeces | place: Denmark | collected 2008/2010
ATAATATGAGAAATAATATTTTTCATACAAAAAGAAAGACCAGCCTTTTCAGGCTGATCTCCCTCCAGCAGAATTACTGCTTATTTCTTTTTCCGTCTCATGACGAAAACTGCGATTGCGGCTACTGCCACGATTCCAAGACCGATTCCCGCATACATGCCTGCATGGTTCACAAGTCCTGTCTTTGGTCCAACTGTGTTGGTTGTATTATCACTGCTGTCAGCTCCCGGTGCCGGGGTTGTGCTTGGAGCAGGTGTCTCACTCGGAGACGGATTCTCGGCGATAGATACGCCAGCGTTTGCTGCTACATCATCTGCATTGTCGGCAGAAGCAATGGCTGTATTTCCAACCATCTTTCCAGCAAGGCTGGAATCAGAAACAACCGCCTGGTAAGTGATCTTTAAGGTAGAACCATATGCAAGATCAGTATTTGTATTTACTACAAAACCGTTATCCGCTTTGGTTACATCTGCCTTGATAGACTTACCGTCTAATGTTGCCTGGATTCCTCCAACTTTCATACCTGTGGTATCAAAATTGTCGCGAACGACAACATTCTTCGCTGTCTGATCTTTCTCTGTCTCTTTTACAGTCAATGTATAGCTGAGTGTATCTCCTACGGAAGCACTGGAGAGGTTAACGTTCTTATCAATAGATAATGCCGGTTTCTCCTCTTCTTTCGGATTTACAGTAACACCATGGTCAGCATCAACCGGATCCATGTTATCAGAAGAGATCACTGCGGTATTCTTAACTGTCTTTCCTGCAAGACTTTCGTCTGCAAATCTGACACTGTAAGTTACCTTCAGGATCTGTTTTGCAGCAAGATCCTTGCCTGTTTCCATTGTGAAGCCGTCATCTGTTACACTTAATTTCTTAGGTGTAAAGAGCTGGTCATCCAGATATGCCTTAATGCTGCTCTCATCGATCACACCCTTATTATCTAAGGCATCTTTGATCACTACATTTACGGCTGTATCTGCAGAAGTTGTCTTGCCAATCAGAGTATATTTTACAGTATCACCAACATTGATCTGGCTGTGATCACCGATCTTTGTAAGGTTCAGTCCGCCTGTTACAGGTTTATCTGAAGGAACTTCAACGATCTCTGTGTCATTGCCCGGATTCATATTGTCACTGCTTACTACTGCTGCGTTCTTGATGGACTTGCCTTTCAGCTTGTCGGAAACAACCTTCATGTCATAAGTAACTTTCATTACCTGACCAGGCTTTAAGTCTTTTCCGGATGTTACGGTAAATCCGTTTTCAGTTACATCCAGACTCTTCGGAGCGAACTCAGAATTGTCAATGTAGCAGTGTACGGAGCTTCTGTCGATAGATACATATTTTGCATATGCAGAATCAACAGTATCCTTGATCACTACGTTCTTGGCTGTATCTGTTCCGGAGTTGACCTTAGCTTCCAGAGTGTAAGATACGGTATCACCAACGGATACTTTGGACTGGTTTGCCTTCTTGCTGATGGTCATTCCGCCTTCAACAGGATCATCTGTTTTAACCTTTACGGATTCTTTGTCCTTAGCAGTGTCCATGTTGTCACTGGATACGGTAGCGATGTTCTTGAAGGTCTTGCCTTTCAGGGTATCATCTTTTACCTTAACATCATATGTGACTTTCATGACCTGTCCAGGCTTCATATCCTTGCCGGATTTCAGTGTGAATCCTGTAGAGCTGATGCTTAAGTCTGCACCATGGAACTCAGAGTCATCCAGATAGCTTCTGAAGGAATCTTTCACGATCTCAAGATGCTCGAACAGGTCTGCATCCAGGGTATCAGTGATGACTACGTTCTTAGCTGTTTCCTTACCGGAATTAACAGTTGCTGACAGTGTATAGGATACAACGTCTCCAACAGAGACTTCGTTCTTGTTAGCTGTCTTTGTGATAGTCATTCCGCCAACGCCAGGTTTATCCGGAGTATCCGGTGTATCCGGCTTATCCGGCTTATCCGGTGTATCCGGTGTATCACCATCTCCTACATGAACGGTATGCTCATCATCAGATGGGTTCGTATTGTCACCCCATGTGGTAGCGATGTTTGTTACATCTCTTCCGTCTAAGGATGCCTCCTCGAATACAACATCATATGTTACATAGATCGCATGTGTTCCGGAAAGATCATGTTTTGTCTCAACAACAAATCCGTTATCCTTTTCCTGAACATCAACTTTCAGCTCTTCGTTATCGTAGTAGGTACGAACAGTTCCTGTTACCAGGTGTGCGCCCTTCTGTTTCATAACATCTTTGACAACTACATTCTTGATAGTTCTTGACTGGTCAGCAGCAGTAACTTTCAGAGTGTATTTACCAACATCCCCAACTTTGTATTTTGTCTTGTCACTGGACTTCGCAATGATCAGTCCTGCATCACCGACAGTTACTCTGTTTGTATCAGTTGGCTCATCACCCGGTACAGTAGAATCATCTTTTGTCAGGGCGACATTCTTGATCTGCTGTCCCTCAAGTTCTGCATCCTTGAAGAGAACATCGTATTTCACAAGGATCTCTTCACCGTATTTCAGGTTTGTATTTGTATACAGGGTATACTCGAAGTCTTTCGCTACGAGCTGTACATCCTCGATCTCTTCCGGTTCTTCTGCACCCTCTCTGAGGATGTATGCCTTGATGGAATCTTTCTGGATGTAAGCACCCTTCTTCTGCAGTTTATCAGCTACAACAACATTTCTTGCAACTGCACCTTCCACTTTCTGTTTAACGGAAACTGTGTAATGTCCAGTCTCGCCTACAGAATAGTTCATCTTGTCAGATGATTTTTCAATGGAAAGCTTTCCACCGTCGATATATACAACATTCTGGTCTTTGACCCATCTGGTATCAGTATAGTGTACTGTTTCATTTGTATTTCTGAATGCTTCATGTGTCCATGTATTGTCTGTCTGGTCATCCAGTGCAAACTTGGTTACACGAACCTGGGCTACATTGAGGATCATTGCTTCCTGTGGTGCATCTGTTACAGTTACAGCAAAGGAAACGGTTTTCTCCTCTCCAGCCGGAAGGGATTCGATTACAAATGTAGCATAAAGCTTGTCATTAAGAGTTCTGGTGCCTGCGATCACACCGTCCTGCTCTTCACTGGAAGCATATTCCGTATATTCTGGGATCATATCCTTTACAAGGACATTCTTCATGTCATCGTTGGATGTGTTCTTAACATTGATGGAATAATTGATGGTATCTCCGTTCTTAACCACGGAACCTGTTGCAGGATCTGCGGATTTGTAAACTTCAAGACCATTAGCCAGTTTGATCGGACTTGGTGTTTTGGTTTCCACTCTTAAGTTGTCACATGTAGCTCTGGCAACATTAAGGATGTCTTTACCAGCAAGAGTCTCAGCCTCAAACAGAACATCATAATTTACAGTAAACTGTTCTTTGTATTCCAGGTCATGACCTGTTGCGATCGCATAATCCGTATCGGAATGCTCGATCTCTGCATCATCCATGAGTTTGCCTGCATCATTGTAGATCTTGATGGATCCGTCAACGATCTTGGCTCCCTCTACCTGAAGTGCGTCCTTGATGATCACGTTACGTGCAGTTGTGCCTTTTTCTGTATTGGAAACAACTACTGTATAATGACCGGTTTCTCCTACTTTGTAGGATGTCTTATCAGATGATTTCTTGATCTGGAGTCCAGGAGTCTCATCCACGATGTGGACACAGTTGTCCTGTCTCTCTTCCTCAGTATTCTCACCTTTTGCAGTTGCAACGTTTACGATATCCTGATCATGAAGGGATGGATCTGTGAAGACTACTGTATAGAATACTTCCAGCTTATCTTCGATTGTCAGGTCTGCTCCTGTATTGATCACGAATGCATTGTCTGCTGTCTGCTCGATCTCAGCACCGTCAAGTTTCTCTCCGTTCAGGCGGACATTAATCTTGGAGATCTTCATGCCTTCCTTTTCGAATGTATCGGTAACAACTACCTGTTTTGCAGTGATATTGTCGCGAAGTTCACGGATTGTCAGTTTGTACTGAGCCTTTTCACCGACCTGATATTCTACTTTATCGGATTCCTTAACAATGTCAAGGGCTGGTCCGTAAACAAGAACCTCATGCTCATCCTCTACAGGGATATTTTCCTTGGAGTTGGCAGTTACGGTGTTATGGATACTCTGTCCTGCAAGATCCTCATCTGTGATCTCTACGGCATATTCAAGTGTCAGTTTGGATTCTTTGTCAATTCCTAACGGGTTGTATTCACCGTTCTGGAAGTATCCGGAGTCACCCTTCTCATCATCAGCCTTGGACATATCAACAGTGGTATATCCGGACTTATTGTTGATCAGGTTGCGTCCTGTGTTTACAGTAAATGTGTTGCCATTTACTTCAACACTTTCCGGCTCGATCTTGTTACCGTCTTCGTCAATCAGGACGATAGAATTCTTCTGGAGTTTTACTCCTTCAGTGTCGATAACATCAGTGATCGTAATGTCTCTTGCAAGGCATCCTGCCTGTTCCTGAGTTACGTCTACCTGATATGTGACAGTGTCACCAACCATGTATTCATAACGGTCGGAATCTTTGATCACCTTGAGTTCTGGACTGTTGATCCAGATTCTCTCAGAATCTTTTACTTCACTTGCATTATCAGCAGCAGCTTTTCCTGTATTGATAACTTCATATCCGTTTAAGATAGAACCTGGTGTGCAGTGATATGTGATAACAACCGGTGTTGTCACATTGTTAAGAGTATCGCCTGTTGTACAAGGAAGGTTATCAATAGTAACCTGGAAGCCACCGTTTACACGCTCAACATTGTAGTTGACTGGTTCTACGGATGTCTCATTGTAATGGTCAGGATCTAACTGGTTTGCAGGATCGTCTGTTCCAGCTACCGGGTTCACATATGTTTCCGGAACACCTTCAACAGTAATACTGCTCTCATCCAGTTCCATACCTACAGGAATGGTTGTATCGGAAATTACTACGTTTCTGGCAATGGAACCTTTCTGGTTGTTGTTAACTACCAGTTTGTATTCAACATCATCACCAACGCGGAACTCATATCCTTCACGTCCGTCCTGAGCATCCTCTTCTCCGCCTGCAGCATACTTATTTACCATCTGTTTATCAATAGATAAAGCAGCAGTGTTGATATATGCCTCAGCATCATCTGATTTCTCAATACCGTTTGTTGCGGATACAGTACCAACGTTTACACCTTCTGCTCCGTTTCCGGCTTCCAGTGCTTCGCAGGTAAATCTGATATTTACATCATTTCCTGCCGGAAGGTTGCTGATCTTTAATTCCCAGCCGTTTCCAACCTGTGTCAGTTCTTTTGTGATAGGAGTTGTGACGGTTTCATTCCATAAGGATTCATCCACGTCATTTGTCTTATCTGCTGTTCCGGCTACATGGTCGTCAAAGCTGTCCGGGATTCCTGTAACAGTCATTTCCTCAGCAGGAGTCGGTTCATGTTCTTCTGGATTAGTTCCATCCGGAAGATCTGTATCACCAGTTCCATCCTGATCTCCATTCAGTTCTGGAAGATCAAGGTTTGTATCACCATCAGAATCTGATCCGTCCTCATCCAGGTCAATGCCTGCATTTGCAAGGATCTCATCTTCTGTCATGGACTGTTCTGTATCATTATCAAGAGCTGCTAACTGTTCATCGATCTCATCCTCTATGGATTTGGATGTATCACCTGTCTGTACATCTACAGAACCAAAATCAAGTTTGAATCCTGCAGGGATGTCTTTATCAGTGATGATCACGTTACGTGCCACTGTTTTGCCTGTGGCACCGATCTTCTCTTTTTCACCTTCATCAACGTCTGCATATTTTTCGTCATCGGCAAGATCCTGTGTACCCTCGTCATTCACGTTCTTGACTGTGATATTGAACGGTACATGATCACCTACCTGCCATTCGTATGCATCGGATGTTTTCTCGATGTCAAAGTAAGCGGTGTTTACATAAACTTCTGCATCATCCTGTGCGGTCTGCGGTTCCTGATTTTCATCAAGGCTTAAGAAATTGTCTGCTGTTGCAGATACAACGTTCTGGCTTTCCACGCCGTTTGCTGCTTTTGTTGCAATACAGCTGAATGTAATATTCAGAGGCTGTTTGGATGTAAGGTATTTCGCATTGATTGTCCAGCTGTTTCCATCACTTGTGACTTCCACATTGTTGTCTCTCTCTTCTGTTGCAATGGTTGTTGTTCCATCTACAACCGGCCATCCGATAGATGTATCTTCGCCACCCATCTCGATCGTCGGGTCACCCTGAAGCTCCAGTCCCTCTGGAATATCAATATCGGAAACTTCCACATTCTGTGCGATCGTATAGTCTGCAGTATTCTTTACGCTTACTGTATAATTCACAGTATCGCCTACTTCATACTCATAACGGTCAGCTACCTTATCAACAGTAAGAACCGGGCTGTTTACCCATACTTCTGCGCTGTCGGAAGCAGTAATGCTGCTGCCGTCATCATCCGTAAAGTTATCTGCCTCAGCTGTTACAGTATTGATCCAGTCCTGTCCATTAGAATCCGCTGTTGCGATGCACTTGAATGTGATCTTGATTGACTCATTGTACTGCAGTAACGGACATGTCAGGATCCATCCATTTCCCTCTTCAGTAGAAGACATTGAAGGAATGGTTCCGCTGTTCGGTCCGGATACTTCCCATCCATTGTTCACCAGTTTCAGGCTTGAAGGGATATCAGTATCTTTTACGACAACATTTGTTGCATATCCATCCTGTTTTGTCTGAGTCACCTCAACAGAGTAAGATACTTCATCTCCGACTTTCCAGTCGTCATATTTCGCATCTTTTTCCACTGTCAATTTAGACTTGATCTCATCAGTTACCCAGCACTCCTCAGAATCCAGCTGTGTTGTTTCCTTAGCATCTTTGACATGATACCGTACAGTAGACGCATTCGGAACATAGAAGGTATATCCTGTGTTCTCCGAATCATTTGCGATCCATGGTGCCATAAAGGTATAAACATCTTTTGTCTTGATTCTGTGTACGGTAAGGCGAACCATAAACTCCTGATCAGCTTTCTTGAAGTCACTGGACTTCATATAGTCAGCTTTTGCAGAAGCGGTAATAGTCTGACCTTTAATCGAGAGATTAAAGTCATTGGACACGTTCGTGCCATCCTTATCAGTAATAGTGATATGATGAGTATCATCAATTGTCAAACAGTCTTCCAGAGTATCCACGATCTCGTAGGAATCTGTTTCAGCTCCCGGACCTGCTGTTTTGATCAGATAATCGTAATCATCATAATCGTTGATCTCAAAGGCATCTTCCGGGGATGCAGCTTTGTATGCATCATCGTAAGAACCGCCCTTCTGGACTACTACTTTCTCGATTGAAGGATCGTTTGGTTCTGGATCCCCACCTGGAGTAGGAGTTGGTTTTGGAGGTTCAGGATTAATCAAAGACTCTGCAGTATACTCAAAATAATTACCAGAGATCATACCGGCATTGTTTTTATTCCAGCTATAACAAGTATTCGCAGGCATACCCCACTGTTTGTTATACTCTGTATCATGTACAACTTTATTTGGTTCGTTAGCGCGAAACCACATGATAAAAGTCTGACTTCCTGTCAACAATGTCTGAACCCATGATTTTTTATCACTAGGAGAGGTTGTTTCACCACTTTTTGAAACATACCAACCATCCTGTTCGTTGATGAATTTTGATCCTTTAAGCTTATATACATCAACACTACCCTTCTGGTTACCTGCAATTTTCATTGCCTGCCCATCGTCCAAGTCTCTGATAGTAATATAAGAAGTAAGATTTTTGACTTGATTATCTGGAATTGCTTCCGACTCATCTCCTTCTATATATTTCGACCAGGTAAAACTGCACTGCACGTTCTTTAACCCAGAAATACCAACAGATGACTTCTTTGTGTCAATATAAATATACGGACACTCTGGTTTTGTGGTAATCTTAGAATACTGTTTATCCCTTGTACTACTATCAGCCATGTACCAAATATAACCATCAGACTCGTATTTTTCAACTCGCATTGTCAGATTGTAATACTGATTATGTTTCTTGTCATATCCAGCTTTATAATAGGTAATGGTTGGATGAAATTTACTTTCCGGAACATTCCATTGTTTACCATCAAAATTTGCAAATCCAGATTTTGTTCTGATGCGCAGATATCTTTTCGACTTGTCTGTCCATAAAGAACCGTCTTTATTTTTATCAAAAGCATCGTTATCTGCCGAATATTTTTTTATTTTATCTGGAGTAGGACTAATAAAGATATCATTTTCCGGATCATAGTCAGGCTTTAAAGTTATAAGCTTTGTTCCGGAAGAGACTTCCTGCAATGGATAGCCGTCTGCAGCGGAAACACTGACTGCAGAAGTTGGGATATACCCAATAATGGTACTAAGTACCATAAGAAGAGATGTAAACAAGGAAATCACCTTGTTACACAGCGCGCTTTTCTTCTTTCTTTCCATAAAGAGCTCCTTTCAAAAAAATAAGTTTTACTTTACCGCCAATGAATTGTACCGGCGGCGATTTATTTCCCCAAAGGACTCCCATGGCAAACGCAGTTTTGTCATGTGGCGGTGAGCCAGTTTTATGTCTCATCCGCCGGAACCTCCTTTCTAATTTCTTATCCATAATTTGGACAAAGGTAATATGATTAAAAAGAAAAAAAATGATTCTTCTGTTTAACGTCTTCAGGATCAGTACTTATTTTGGTAATAATACCCACCTACTTTCCTAAAGCTTCGTATACCCCTATTCTGAAATGGACGAATCTAATATGATGAAAATAAAAAAAGAGTACCATCTCTGATACTCTTTTCCCGAAAAAGTGAATTCGAATTCACTTTTTCTTTATTTACAAGTGCGACTTTTTACATTAGACCATCCACTATAAACTTTTTTTCCTTTAACATTATAATAATACTTGGTCTTATAGTAATATTTAATTCCTTTTTTTAGATTCTTGTCTATATACACAATGGACTCGGATCCACTTGGAATCTTACTGCCAGAAATTGTCTTGACTTTCTTATATTTCCCATCAGCACCATCTTTACGGTAAATCAAATAATAACAATCTTCCCAATCAGGGTTCTCCAATGCAATAGATAATTTTCTTTTTCCTTTATTCTTTACGGACTCAAGTTTAATTGGAGAAGGCTTCGGAGCAACAGTTATAACATCTGAAAATTTTCCATAAGTTCTTTTTTCATGATCGTCCTCGATAAACGCTCTGGCTTTAAATTGTTTTGATTCCCCAACATTTACAAGAAGGTTAATGTAAATATTTCCGTCATCCTTATCTTTTATATCAATCGGAACATCTAATACTTTTTTAAAGGTTCCGCTTTTCTCCTTGTATTCATACAGTTGATATCCATCCACGCAATAATCTTTGTCGGATGCTCCACCTAAATTTAGCTTAATACTATTATATGGTTCTCTGTCTTCATATTTATCACCTTTCACTGAATGATCAAAAGTAGGTGCAATATTTGGCACTGGAATAGTCGAAACAGTAACATTCAGAGAACAACTAACTCCATTTAAAGCTGATACGGTTAATCTTCCTTTTCCAAGTTTCAGGGAATTAATACAAACATCTATATATCCATCACCAACACGCTCTACAGATGCCGAAAATACGTCTGGATTAGAGTTTTGACATGAAAACTCACTATCTAACGGCATTTTTCCTCCCCCAATAGTCGAAATAAAAAATCTTACAGAAGAACTTGTTCCATTAATAATTCTTTTTCCATAATAACTATTCTCATATCCACAAGCAATACTGCTGACTTCAGAACTGCTATTACTATCGCACTCTCCATAGAGAACCGTCGGAACTTCTTCTTTGCTAATCGCGCTCCAACCAACACCGCTGTTTTTATAATAACAATTATCAGATACGATATATAAATCATTACCTAAAGCTCCAAGATAACGAACATCTCCAGCAATAGAGCCGGTAGAATAAGCACTGCTGCATGTCTCGTAGCTCGATGACAAATCCGGATGATACCAGAAATTCTTATAGTCCTCCAGAAAGCTTCCTTTTTGGTAACTAACAGCCGTGGCATCTATGATATACCATGAACCGTTCAACAATACTTCTGTCCAAGCATGATCTTCCTGACCAGGAGCTCCGCCTATACACATTTTACCTTTTATTCCACATTCTTTCAGAAGATATACCAAACCCTCATTAAATCCGTAGCAATTACTCTTTCTTAAGATCAAAGCTCCATACGCATCATTGGTAGGCCATATCTTATCATAATCATAAACTGTATATTTTCTAAACCATGAAAGCAACATACATAACTTTTCAAGATCCGTATTATTATCTTTTATTCCCGATTGCGCTACAATATCCTTTGCAGCTTTTTTTATCATCGCTTCCTTACCAGGAACATACTCCGCGGCATCCACCCCACTACCTGATCCGTCATCCACATCAGGAACCTCCTGGTCAGAAAAAGCATTCTCCGCGGCATCCCCTCCAGCGTCCACACTGTCATTTACAACATCCGCACCATCGACAGCATCAGAAGAAAATAAAGAAGTATCCGGAATCTCTGCGGAATCTGCAGAATCAGCATCCGTTCCATTTACAGCATCAGCATCATTCACAATAACACTGTTTCCATCTGAGAATTCCGCGGCATAAATCGGGGAAGTAGAAATCATAGAAACAGCCAGTAACATAGAAATCACTTTTTTCTTCATAAAACAACATCCTTTCTTATAATTAGAAAATGCGATTCGGGGCTTATACTGAATATAAAAATATTCTCCGCGGCATCCAGCCGACTGACGATCCAAGCCCGAATCCAGGTTAATAGTATTATACCACATAGGCTTATAAAATCAATTGCTTATGTTGTATTTGATGGTTATACTTTAGCATAGACAGGGGCTGTAAAAAACTGGTACGGAAAAAAGGGGATTAGAAAAAAGAAAGAAATGGGAGAAAAAGAAAGAGGGATACGGGATAACTGCATTAAAGCTAATGAATTATGGTTTTAATAAAAATGATTCAGATACAGTTCTATAAGTTTTGGATTCTCTGCTTGCGATTCTTAATACCAGAGACTATCAGGCGGAAACGTTATTCTCCGCGGAATTATTTATTTTACTTCTTATAGGAATAGAGTGCGGATGAACTCCATTGGCAGATTCATTGTCCGCAGAGCACAAATCTCCGGTGTATTTCATAGTATATAGGCTGCAAAGAAAGATTGATTGCCAAGATCCTCTGCGACAGTGTAGACTTTTAATCCTTTCAGACGTTCGGAAAATTACCCTGAAAAATCTCTGCGGATAAACAGACATTTTCAGAATGAGACGAAATCCTTGTGACGGGAATTTCCGCGGATGTTTCAATATTAAAACCTTACACAAATAAAAAGAAATAAAGCAGGTCTTGGTTATGGAACTTTTTCAGAGAGGCTGGAAGATTAAGCAGAAAAAAAGAGTATCATCTCTGATACTCTTTTCCCGAAAAAGTGAATTCGAATTCACTTTTTTCTTTATTTACAAGTACGGCTTATAACGTTAGACCAATTCGTGTAGAGTTTTTTTCCTTCCGGAGTTACATGGAAAGCCTTAACCTTATAGCAGTATTTCTTACCATAGGTTAATTTTGAATTTGTGTATTTTAGGGTATTTCCGGAATTAATGGTCTTAATCTTTTTATATTTTCCAGTTTTTCCAATTCTACGGTAGACCACATATCCATCAGCATTCTCTGCCTTCGACCATTTCAAATACGCCTTTTTGTTTTTCATGGAAACAGATTCCATTCTGACATATCCAGGCGTAGTAGAAACTGTCAGCTCATTTGAATAATCTCCATAAGATATGGTTCCGTCGTCCATTTTTTCATAGAGACGAACCTTCACTTTTTTCGTATCACCAAATCCTATCGTGGCAGATGCAAAATAATCTTTTTTGAAATCCGACTCATCTAATCTTACATCATTATCCAAAGTATACTCTCCGGTTTTCGGATCGCCTACCATGATCTGATATCCCATGCTGTTCGCATTGTCCAGGACATCTTTAGTGAGATTCCATTTCAAATATACATATGAAGAGTTTTTCTTTACAACAGCCTGGATTACAGGGGCTTTTGAAACGGAGGCATTTGAAGCTGTTATTGGAAGCGTACCGGTAACTCCATTTGGAGCAGATACACTTAAGGTAGTTGTTCCAGCAGATCTTCCCGTTACCGTAACATCCACCCATCCCTTTCCTCTTGCCGTTATTTTTGCAGACGCAATCTGGTCGTTGTCCACCCTGCAGGTTAATGACTCTGCAGCTTCCTGACTTTCCGCAGCTCCCGGATTTGAAATATAGAATCTAGTTGTACGACTGCTTCCGCTTAAGATAGGATCCTTGACAAGATTTCCATCTCCAATGATATTTTCTATTTCTGTTGGCAAAGAAACAACAGAAGATCCATAGAGTCGACCCGGAAGCTCTGATGTTGACTTCCAGCCTGTACCATCATTTACATAGTAGCCTGCATTTGTACTAACATACAAACTATTACCATTTGCTCCAATATATTCTATTTCAGAAGCAGGAATGCCTTTGCATGAATATGTATTTGCACAGCGTGTGTGGTCATTTGATTCCCAAATATCTTTAAACCAATAGCCATTGTAATCTTCCAAGAAACTATATGGAATATAACGAACCGTCGCATCAAGAATATAGAATCTATTATTTAATTCAACTTCCACCCAACCATGACCATTTCCTTCGATATCATGGCCTATCCTAACGTAATTTGTGATTCCCATTTTCGTCAGTACTGTTGAAAGACCTGTTGCAAATCCTCCACATACAGCCCTTCTTAAAACTAAAGAACCATACGGATCCTGATTTCCCATTTCTTTTTCATTACTATAAGAAGTGTTCTTTTTAAGCCATGCCATGATCATAGAAATTTTTTCTAAATCTGTATTCTGGCTTGTTATCCCAGCTTCAGAAATAATCTGTGAAACAGCCCGGTCTACTGCATTTATTTTATAAGATGACATTAAATCAGATTTGTAATCATAAACTCCGTTTGGAGCCACGTTTACTTCCGCGGCATCCACCCCACTACCTGATCCGTCATCCACATCAGGAACCTCCTGATCAGAGAAATCATTCTCCGCGGAATCCTCTCCAGCGTCCACACTGTCATTTACAACATCCGCACCATCGACAGCATCAGAAGAAAACAAAGAAGTATCCGGAATCTCCGCGGAGTCTGCAGAATCAGCATCCGTTCCATTTACAGTATCAGCATCATTCACAACAACACTGTTTCCATCGGAGAATTCCGCAGCATAAATCGGAGAAGTAGAAACCATAGAAACAACCAGTAACATAGAAATCACTTTTTTCTTCATAAAACAATATCCTCACTTTCCTATAATTAGATAATACGATTCGGGGCTTATACTGAATGGAAGAAACTTCATCCGCGGCATCCTGCCGACTAACGATTCAAGCCCGAATCCAGGTTAACAGTATTATACCATATAGGCCAGCGAAATCAACTGTACGTGCCTATATTTGACGGTTAGCACTTTACCACAGGAAGTGGACATAAAGGACTGGTACGAAAAAAGATTAAAAAGTGGATAATAATATCTTGAGTATGGGATTTTTTAAGAAACTGTCAGATTACTCCAAAATTAAAATATAGGGAATAGTATTATTATTTCGGCTGTCGAATTCTAAGTTTGATATTTCCGTATACCTTTCTAACAATATCCTCTTCTTTACCTCTTTTTTCGAAAACACGCTGTCTATCGTCTACTTCTTGCATGACCCATTCATCGCCATCCACAAAGCAGCTAATCATTTCACTTCTATTTGCTGCTTTACCGAGGGAAACCCCAATGGCCTCTAAGTCTATGTCTTTTGTTACTTCTAACAATTCATTAAATTTCGTAATTCTCCATACCTTTCCGGGTATTCAATGTTGTATATTTAAAAAGCTCGCAATGATATTATTAGAATCATATCAGATCATACGTTATAATAGTGCCATGCTTTTTCAAGTCCCTCAAAAGTATCAGGCACCTGACCGTGGATAATAGCTATAGTCCAATGCTTCACACAATGCTTTGCTGCATTTAATATAGGTGCATGAACCTTGTAATAATCTGTGCAGTGGTGAATTGTCCATATCCTATTGCCGAAATTAAATGGTCTTAAATATCTTCGATCATAAACAGCCATACAAAGAGCTATCAGAATTTCGCGAACCCTGTATCTATTTTCCATACGAGATTTTACAATTTCACGAATCTTACACTTGTCTTTCATATAAGAACATCTCCTTCCTGATTTTCTAGTATGCAATAATTAAAGAGAATAGTTTACCAAACTTGAATCTCTCAGACTGTAGACAAATTTGGTGCTGAGCATATCACCCAACACCAGGTTTGTCTGCAGGAACGGAAATCTGCTCCTTCTCTATCATATCACCATATTTTTGAAAAGACCCATTAACTCAGATTCCTCTTCATCATTTGAGTTACCAGTTTCTGCCAGCTCATCATTCAAAGAATCCTGCAAGGAAGTATCTTCCTGGATTTCCGGCTCCATCCCCTCATTCGGAGATTCCTTTAAAGGATCTGTTTCCCTGGAATTCCCAAAAGAGCCTTTTGTTTCAGGGATATTTACGTCCTCCGGTTTCTCAGGAGGCAGATCTTTTATGACAACTCCTCCAACTTCTATCGGAGCTTCCGTCACACGTTTCTGTTCGGAAGTCTTTTCTCTCACATATCTGCTGATCGGAGCCGGGACAACTTCGCGTTCCCCAAAAATCCCCTTTTCCCGTTCTGCAAAATACTCCAGGTTTTCCTGTGCCGTATAACAGCCCGGAAGGACAAAACACAGATATACCCTGAGCAGCTGCTTGATAAAATTGTTCCGGTATCCCTTGTCTATCTTATTCAACAGATCAATGGCATCTTTGTCCTTTTTATCATCTAAGATGATGTTAAACATATATACCGGTTTGGCAATCTTTTCACATTTCTTATCGACTGTCTCCAGCCTGACATAACGTTTACGGGCAAATGCATTCAATGTGAGCTTCACTGCTTTTGGGATGGATATCCTGCCTTCCCTGTAAAGAGACACCAGATCGAGGTCGTGGTAGTGATACAAACGGATGCGTATCTTCAAATCAACCACCTGCCTTAGAATTCATGTGGCAAAACATGAAATACCCGCGGACATTTGCATATAGTAACGGCAGCTTGTCATTCCGGTTGCCCGGGATAACCGTCAGGGATTTCATTCCTTTGAAATGTTCCTTAAACTTATCCATCCATAAAGAACAGGTGCCTCCTGTAGGGATCAGAATATCATAGTCCCTCATATAGTTAGTCATGTTCTTCAGGGAAGCCACTGCCTCCTGGAATACCATCTCGCTCGCCCTTTCAACCAAAGGAGCGATCGGTACGGACTCCGACTGCATGGTCTCTTCATCCAGAACGTCAACATATCCTTTCTCAAGGAACTTCTGCATTGCAGGAACCCGGATATCCTCTCCGTATAAATCCCTTAATAAAGCAGATGTCTCTGACAGGATACGTCTCATGCCAATATTGGACAGGGATTCCTTCAGCACCAATTTACGGTTGATCAGTCCATACGGATCAAAGGTGCCAAAACCCACGTCTGCAATCAGGATATTTTTCAAAAAGAATTCTTTTGTATCCGGAAGAAAATGCCCGGTCTCATCGATCACTACGGAATAAAGGCTGCCAGCAGGCTGAGGCATAACAGCTACATTTTCAGGTTTCACCTGGATATCGTACTTTTTCCAGTTTCCTGTCCCGATCTTTAATTCAAATACATAATGTTCAGAAAATGCTTTTATGATCGACTTTTTGTCTTTTGTGATATAAGCGGTCGGAAGCCCCGTCTGAACGACGATCTCCTGCTCATCACTTTTTTTTCCATAAAGATTCTCACTAATTCCAAGTGCCATGCCGGTAGCGATCACAATCTTGAATTTCTTATTTGCATAACGGTTTCTTGCATAGAGTTCCGTTTCCGTTTCATTTGTATCATCCGAACCGATCTGGTTCTGCGCAGATGCCCCTACAAGATATGTCCCGCTCTCATCGCGGTACAGAATATCCTTTTCATTTACAACCTGAAGTTCAGAATCAAGCTTGTGGGCAAAAGACGGAAAACAGAAATACTTGTTCGGAGCAAATCCCTTCAAACTGGAAAACCCTGCATCAATACCAAGGATCCATTTTTTAGGAAGTGCCATGTTCCGTTTGGCAATGATCTCCTGCTGTGTCCTTATTGTCTTTGTATCAATCAAAATCAAACTCTCCTCTCTTTAAATTTTCCCAAATAATATGAGAAAAAACGGTTTTCATAGTTTATTATAGGCAAATTCATCTCCACCTGAATCAGAAATTCAGATGAAGTCTTCTTTGCGGATTATGATAAAAAAAGCCGCCTAACTCATGACTGAAGTCACGAGAATGCGGCGGCTAATTTTCAAAAAATGAAAAACCGGTTTTCTGATTACTTGGAGCCACCCTCGTTTCTTAAGTAGGCATCATCGGAAAGAAGATTTTTCTCTTCGCCCTTTTTCGGAACTTCTGTATATCCAAGGTAAAACTTATCACTGGACTTTCTGTAACAGACTGGTAACGTCGAGCCATCAGAAAGACGGAAATACAAACAGGTATCATCCTCATTTAATTCTACCGTCTGATCTTTAAGGTATGTAGCAGAATCAATCCCCTGTACCCCTGACTTTTTTATCAGTGTAAGGATTTCATCCTGCAGCTTCTCTTCTTCTGGGGAAGACATCACTTCATCCATACCTTCATCCTCAAAAACAATCTCTTTCACGCCTTCTTCCTGCGCTGGTTCTTCCGTTTCAGAGGGAACCGGAGTTGCTGTTACTTCGATTGTTTCTTTTTCCGGTAACGGATCTGTTTTTTTCTGACTGAAATGATGAACTGTCAGAAAGACTACCCCGCATCCAATTAGAATCATCCAAAATATCCTTTTTTTAAACATTTAACCCCCCTTTCTCTGTCTTATCCCGACAGGAAATCAATCCGCAGCACTATTTGGTCGAAGGCCCAGTGCTTTCAAAAATAAAATAAGCATCACTTGTTATATCGACTTCTGAGGCCATGTCAAAAGACCGGTTGATATAATTCTTTGCCTCACTGTCATTCGGATCATTTACAAGGACTTTATTTCCGTTTTCAACACCCCTGAGCACAATAAAATGTCCACCTCTTGTAAAGAGCCCGGCATGCTGCGAACTGATAACAGGATGTCCCTCTGATAAAGCTTTCAATACCTCATTAGCATCATACGACTCCCTGACAGCCCCACAGCCAAAGTGTTTCGCAGCTGCTTCGAAATAAGACCAGCTAGTTCCCGCACCCCAGACATAATAGGAGTTTCCACACCAGGCAACCGCATCTGCAGGAGTGATCGTCGTTCCTGTCAGGTAACTGGCAACCATTGCAAAACTTGTAGGGCCACAGCCACATGCGGCTATATTGCTGCTGCCATATGGCACATTTGCATAATCTGTCTGCAAATAATGCGGAATCTTCATTCCGTTCGCAGGATACGTTCCGATTCCTCCAGAAGACCCAAGAACATGGTAAAACTGTAAAACTTTCGGTGGATATTTCTGGTCTTTAAAATCCCATTTACCTTTCTGCTGTATCTCATTCGCATCTGTCCTCTCTTTGTTCCCAGACTTAGTTTTTGCATACTCTAAAGCCTTATCCTCTGAATACTCTCCTTTACAGTAATCAACAAAGCCATCCGATTCAAACTCAAAAGCCTGTAGGATAACCCTCAGCCCGTCTACATCAGAGGGAGCCGGAGGGATTGCGGATTTATCAATTTTTGTCGTTGCCGTGATGCAGGCAGAAAACAATTCCGCCGCCAGCTCAATGGAATCAGCCCTGCTCAGGGTTTTATCCGGGTTCGGATTCAGGGATGTCCCTGACATATCAAAGATATCATCCTTTTTCCCATCGTAATGCCTCTGTTCTGCAAGAGCCTTGAACAGTTCAACATAGGCTTCAAATCCATATTCTTTGGCTGCTGCCTCCAGCTCCTCTTCATACTTTTTGATCTCATCGGACAGTTTTGCCTCGATCTTTGTATCTGCCCTTAAGCTTACATCCAGCCCGGAAAATTTCGTCCAGTCTGATACCTTATATTCAAGAAGAGCCATCTCCTTGTTATTACGGCACCACCAGACCTTATTGCCATCTGTGGCATACGGGTCAGAATTCCCCGATCCGCCCAGCGCAACCTGCTTTCCGATAAAAGACAGTATATTCTTGGATACGGCATTTGTATAATGGGTTCCATCAACTGTCTGATAACCGGATTTATTAAGCTCTCCATACAGGTCGATATACCCGACATCCGAGCTGAGTCCGTTCTTTAACGCACGGTTAAAAGATTCGATCTCGCTATTCGAAGTGTAGGGGTCATTCTGTACCGGACCTACAGATGCAAAATAGACAACTGCACCTTTTTTCTTCCATTCCGCAGCTTTCTGGTTGATCGCTGAAATATAGCTGTTCTGGTGGTACAGGTCGTTCACTCCCATTAAGATTACAAATGCGGTACCGGAGGAGGCATAAGACTCTGCCTGTGGGAAAGCAGTACTCAACATCCAGTCATATCCCATACTTGACAGGCAGATAAAAGTATTCTTCGAATCGGAATTGACGTCCCTGAGTCCTTCCGTACGGGAATCCCCGATATAGACCACCCGGTTTATGGACGCCTTTTTCTCATCATCCTTATCCTTATCCCCGTCGTCCTTATCACTGTCATCCTCAATAAGGTCGTCATCCGTCTGGGATAAAACTTTCGTGAGCAGGGAATATTCTTCATCCCCGACTCTGGAAAGCAGGTTGTTCATAAGGTCTGTAAGTGAATCCGTCATGTTCGTAGACAGGGAATCCTTTTCTCCCAGAACATTGGAGTCATCCTTCTCATTCTTATCAGATTTCCCCGGTTCCGGGGTAGGGGTAAGCTTATCAAGGATGCTTTCATTTTTGTTTCCTCCAAGGATGCTGCTTGCCGCTACCTTTGAAACAGGAATCAGTTTCATTACTGAGGTGACAGATAAAGCCAGAACAGTAAATAAGATCAAAACATGTTTTTTCTTCATTCCGCACCTCCTATTTAACTAAAAATACTTCGGCATAGTTTACGCCTAATCTATCGCATTCCGCATGGGAATTTGCATCATTTCCCATATAGATATCAATATGGTTTCCTTTGATCGCACCCCCACAGTCTTCTGCTGTGTATACGATACCGTTTATCAGTACCTTGCTGCCATACGGGATCACAGACGGATCAACTGCTATTGAGTGATTTTTTTGTAACGGATTACCCAGTGAGCCAACGGGTCTTCCCTGTGCATCGTTGTAACCCTCATTACACTCATAACATCCGCAGTAATATGTAAGCATAAAGTTTCCAAGGGATACCGTTTTCTGTCCAGGCTGAAGTGTTTCCCCGGTGCCTCCGCCTGCACTCTGTGACCTGCCATGATAGCTTGCATAAACATTCTGGGCATACTGGACTCTTTCTGCCATATGAGCCAAAGGTTCTTTTGCGCAGCGTTCAAAGTTTGCACAGAAAACATAAGTAGCATATTCCACATCTGTCATCTTTTTAAATTCTTCCAGTGACTTCCTGGTATTTTTCGAATAGCCATAATCATGTCCGACATACATCCAGTCTCCGCCCTGAAGTTCCTGCAGCATGAAGTTGAACTGCACTGTAATATCATTGTTCGGCCATCCAACCCCCTGCTGGTTGCAGAACTGAAGGAATGCAGTTTTTCGGTCATGCGACCACTGACACATACCAACACCTTCTCCATTATCCTCCACTGCATTAAGGGCAATATCGTTAGGACCGCCTCCGGATTCCCACATAAGATTTCCGATGGCACCGGCAGCTGCCTCTTCTGAGTACCCGGCATTGATAAGTCCAAACCACACTTTTTCAATGTTATTGCTTCCTACAAGGGTACTGGATAACGGATCTAACGCACAGGTCTGTTTTAATGCACAGCTGAAGAGTTTGTCGAAATAATACGTGGTGACCGTAACATCCAGATGACGGTGTCCCGGACAGTAATACTCATCCTCTCCGTCAGCATTTTTACGGCTGGTGCATCCTCCGCAGTATGTAACAGTAACATTTTTCTCCACATCATGGGAACCATTAAAAATTCCCACAAGATAGGATCTGATCAGGTTCTGATATGTGCCGTCATATTCCGATTTGTCGATATCGTAAAGATCCATGAACTCATAAAGCTTCTCACGGTCTGCATACCGAATCTCATCAGTCAGTGGACTGGGGACATATTCTTCCAGATTAAAGTCAAATAACACTGACATCAGGCAGAGACACTCTTTGATATTATTATCCCCGTTTACCATACCAACTTCATTTTCCCAGTCTTTATAGACCGTTTCGTTTTTTTCATCCCTGTAATTGATCGTAACAGTCTCATAGGAAGAATCAGAGCTGAGTTTTTCAAGATAATTCTTGAACTGATTATGACAGGTATCCAGGGCATCCACATACTGCTGTCCTACTAACATCACAGTATCCGAATCATCGCTTTCCTCCATTTCCCCGCCATTAAACGAGAATATGGCAAGGATGATGCCAATGATCACTGCCGCCACCACGAGTATGATGAGCAGAGGGAATCCTATAGACAGTAATGTGGAAACAATGGAAATAAGAAAGTTGACCACATACATCGCCGCTTTGGTGACGACCACCATTACCTTTGCAACTACCTTTGAAGATACCTTTACTAGATTCGCAGCTGCCTTTGAGGACATCTTTGCAGCCCTGGCAGAGCCCTTAGCAACGATCTTGGCCCCGGCCCTGTCCACGGAACCGATAACCTTTCTGGTAAGTCTCGTACCTCCCCTTATCGCACTCTTCATCTGGTGCTTGTAAGTCTGTTTGATCACCGGGGTGACCACTTTACCGGATGCCCTTGCCATCATGGTTCCGGCTTTGGTCATCTGATGAGCCTGTCTGAGAGAACGCCCCACAACCTTCCCTGCAGCCTTTACGGGCTTGATCGCAGTCCGGGCTACTTTCAGGCTCCTTCTTGCCATAGTATAGGTAAACATCATTCCCTCGATGGTACTGTTTTCCGTTTGGCGCATCATCTGCTTCAGTTTCCGCCGAAAGTCTCGCACTAGCCGCGCCCCGCCTCTTTTCAGGGAACGCGCAGCACCTTTCATTGAAACCCGGTTATACTCAGAAAGCTTATGGATATTGTTGATCCCGAGATAAGCCTGTGCTAACAGCCTGTCTTCTCCGGACAACTTTCCTTTCTTTAATGACTTTTTCAGTTTTCTCGCATTGGGTTCAATCCCTCTTTCCCGAAGGGACTGCTTTACAACGCCGTAATAATTATTGATGCCTTTTGCATTGGTCGGGTTTACGATCTTATCCAGCTTCCTCATGTTCCCGCTCATCCGGATATAGGACTGGACTAACGCTTTATCTTTTTCTGCAATGGAACCGCTTTTTAACATTTTCCTAAGATCTTTTATGTCCGTACCATAGCCTTTTGCCGTAAGCCTGGAGCCCGTATTTTTAAACTGCTCAACGGTGACATAATTACGCCCCATCCTCTGCCTCAGAGCCTTTGCCGTTGCATTCCGGAAATCCGAATGTGCGTAGAGGGACTCAAAGAAACCGTCTTTACGGATGCTATGCAGCATTACCCTGCTGACTATAGTCGTCGACACTCCGCTCACCCTGTTGTAGGCAGTCTTTACTCCCGGTATCAGGATATATCTTCCAACAGTATTATATGCGACAGACGTTCCGTACCCGGTATGAGTCTGCTTCATCTGGCTGGTAGGGAGCGCCGAAGTGAAGACTCTTTTTCCACCACGCGTCACCGTTCCAATGGCCATATGTCCTATATTATTTCCTCCCGGAGGAGCATTGAAAATGATCGTAGCCCCGGTTGCCGATGCAGCTACACTTCTTCCACCGATACTGCCTCCTGATCCGGCAGAAGCAACGACCTTGGAACCTGCATCCGTAGTGGAACTTGCACGTGATGCGTCGGTCGTACTCCTGATATTTCCGGTATATGGCCCTTCCTCTTCCTGTCTTCCACTGTCCCTGAAAGGATTGAACTCATTTGCCGGATCACTGAAAGCATCCGGGGCAGAATCCCTGTTATCCGTCCGCCCGGCCTGTTTTTCCTCCCATGCCCTCTGTGCATCACTTTCTATCTGGTTGGACTCGCTCTGGTAACGGGAATCTGTAACCGGGGAATCCGTATTTCTGAGTCCGTTTACGGGAGGGGAAGCAGCATTCCTTGAGTCCTCTGCATGTGATGCTTCCGTATTCCGGGATATATCTGCCGGATAATCCGTAGCATTCCTTGTCAAATTGGAATACGATGGCTCCACTTTCAAACCGGAAGACGGAGGAGTACTTTTTTCGGTTCCTGGAATCTGGTCCGGGGTGGACGTTAGCCCCGTATAGGAAAAATCTTCTGAAGGATCCTTATCCGGCTTCCTTGAGAACCCTTCATTCCAGCCCTGGCTGAAACCGTCCTGTCCAGATGACCCTTTTCGGATAAACGATCCGTTCTGGTCAACCTGTTTTTTCCCTGAAGGAGCTTTAGAACCTTTAGACATCCATATATCTCTCCTTTCTATGTAAAATTGATCCCTGGACCTGAC
>OGOW01001388.1_pt1 | contig 22644 bp, 25 predicted proteins | sample 1552781 | NCBI WGS metagenome assembly OGOW01 (sample SAMEA2580145, study PRJEB22360) | human gut metagenome | biome: human gut; feature: human-associated habitat; material: faeces | place: Denmark | collected 2008/2010
TTTCATTTGCATATGCATTTACAAAAATTTAAGTGTTTCGCAATTACCTATTTATTTTTTTAGGCAGTCATGCAGAAAATACATTGCCATAGCTTCCATTCTCCGGTTTCCATCCTCTGAAAATCCATGCCCTTCATGCACAAAGGTTTCCAGTCTTGCATTTCTATAAGTCTTCTCTGCCCATTCCGCATATGCATATGGAACAACAGCATCCTCCGTACCATGCATAATAAGCACATTGTTGCTATATTTCCCAATCAGCTGCCAGAGTTTTCGTCCATGAATTGCTTCAAAAAATTTTCTCCCAAGCATCATTCCCCACAATTCTTCACAATCCGGAATATCTTCCTCTTTTGGAAAACGTTCCTGCCAGTTATCCAGAATACATAATGCAGGATATAAAAGAATCAGTCCCTGTATATCTTCTTCCATGTTTTCTGCGGTCAGAGCAGATACCATTCCTCCCTGGCTTGCACCAAACAAAAAGATTTTGTCCGTTTCTTCCCATTGTTTTACTTCATTTACAATTGCTGTCAAATCTTCCTCTTCTGTAAAAAGTGTCATATTCTGCGTTCCAAATCCACTCTCATCGCGTGTACTTCCGCCGCAGAATGTATGGCACACAGCCCCGATTCCATTCTCAGCAAAATACTTTGCTGAAATTTCAAAATCCGACTTATGTCCATTATATCCATGGCTGAAAATAACAACCGGATATTTGTCAAGCCCGTCCGGTCTGTAACACACAACATCACTGCATCTTCCATTATGTAAAATTTTCAATTCATTTATCTTCATAATAAATCCTCCAAAGTTTTTTCTGTCTTTTTAATTTTCTGACTTTTTCCTTAAAGCCGTAAAACCTACTATTGTATATAGTGTATAAATAATCTGCACTTTTTTCAAGTATTTTTTACAGTTTCTTTAATAGTCAGAAGTACCTCTGACTACCATCTGACTACCAAAGAAACACTTCCTTACACACTAAAACCACATATAACAAAAACCTCTCAAATACTCATTTTATAAGCATTTGAGAGGTTTTCCAATAATGAGACACCGGGGAATCGAACCCCGGACAACTTGATTAAAAGTTTTTTAGTCTATATTTGTCTGACATTTTCAAAGCTGCTGTTTTGATTTGTCTTACAATTATGTTGTGCTGCTTCTTCATCTAGCTTTACATATTTATTGTTCCATTGTTTTGTCCGACAACATTTCCAATTTTTATATTTACTTTTCCGTTTTGCTTTTCATAATTGTCAATCTCATCAATAACTAATTTTTGTAAGTAATTGCTTATAGTTCTGTGTTCGCTATTTGCGATTATCTTGAATTTTTCATAATATTCTGATTCTATGTAAGTCTTTAGTTGTGGTTTAACTGTCCCCATAAAGAAATCTCCTTTTTTAAAAATGACTATTGACAAAAGTGGTACTACTTGCTATAATCATAAACGTAGTAGTACTACTTAGTACCTCATAAGTACTATTACAGTTCGACTGGTTGTCGCAGAGATGCCTTATCCGGTACCGGATAAAAAACTCTTGCCTGTAAAACAGTACTATTTCTTAAAGAAAGTGTTTCTTATCATTATTATAATAATTGCTATACTGGCAAACACTCCTATGATTTCAATAGGTTGTGACCAGTCTGCCGCTTTTATTGCTTCAGCTAACATAGAAATACCCTTTCTTTATTGATTTGTTTTTTTGCGATACCTGCTGTGGTGGGCGAAGTATCGCAAGTTTTCTTAGCTTGATTGTACCATATCAGTACGAAAAAATCAAGCATTGTGTTTCAACGGGATTCTTTGGCAGCTTCATCGGTAAACTGCCAACAAAAAGAAAAATAAGGAAGTGTTATATATGGATATGACCAAGAAGAATATAAGCGATATGCTTTATCGCCAGCTGGATATTCAGACTTGCGGTAAGTTATCTGATATTTGTACGGAAGAAGAATTTTATATAGAGTTTAAAAGTATACTGTATGATTTTTCTCTGGTTCCGGCGGCTGCCATTATCGAATAGGTTGAGCCTGTAAGATAACGGCTTGTCAGGGGGGGGGTGCAAGTCGTAGACTTGCGTATGAAAAACGGGCATTCAAAGAACTGGGGGATTGAAGTACAAATGAAATACTTTCGGAAGGTGTATAAAGTAGCGGACACCGTCACAGACTTCCGGCAGATTTACGGCAGAAAAAGATAACGCAGCCCTGCCCGGATGCAGTCTGGCAGGTGTGACAGCGGAAACATTCCGTCCCCGGACTGCATCCGGGCAGGGCTGCGTCAGGATGCCGTAAATGTGAAAAGAAGTCACAAAGAAACTTTTCGGTGCATAGCGCAACTTAAGCCATGAAAGAGAAAAAAAAATAAGACTGGAGGAATTTAAGAATGTATGAATTATTAGGATACCGTAAAGGTACATCAGAAAAGTGCGGCGATTACATTATGCTGTCCTTTGTCTGCAAATTATCCGCAAGGGATATCAAAGGTGGATTTGTTGGAAGAAAAGTAGTTGAACTGTTTATGACGTCAGAGGATGAATTTTTCAATTATGTCCAGCCGGAGCACGTTGGAAAAAACTTCAATGTCATGCTTGGACTTGACAAGGAAATTCTTGCACTTGAGGTATTAAAATAATGAGTGCTGACCAGGCGCAGCTTGTCATTGACCTGCTTTATCTGCTCGCTGGTTTCAAGCTGTTTGAGATTGTCTGCTATTTATTCAGAAAAGCATATGATTTTTTCAATCTGTTTTTCTGATTGCGATAGAAAATTAGAAAAAAAGGAGGTAACGCTATGTTAGAAACGGTTGTAACTGCTGATATGCTTTCAGGCGTTCTTGATGAGGTTGTCGGACTGCTTCCGATTGTCATTCCTGTATCAATTACATTCATCGCATTGCGTAAAGGTATCAGCTTTCTGACTGGCGCATTAAAAAGCGCGTAGTTTGTTAAGGGCTATAAAGAATTTGCAAGTTGTTTCTTTATAGCTCTTTTTTTTGCAGAAATTATTAATTGCTAATAAAAGGAGGTTTAAAAAATATGAATATTATTGAATGGATTGTTATTATTGTAGCTCTGATTATTTTTAGCTGGGAATTGTCTGATCTGATTTTAATGATTTTGAATATGATTGAAGGTGAGGCTGCTGCTCATTCAGATGCAGATAAGGAAATTTTGAAAGAGAGGGGGCTTCTGGATGATGAGAAAATATAAAAAATATATGCTGTTGCTCCTGACAGTCATATTCATGTTTGCGTTTTCGGTTGCTGCACTGGCTGCGGATGATATGCAGACAATTACAAAAAATGGTGTAACATATGAGTTTCCGGATGTGAAGGGATGCGATGGTGCACTGGATGAATATATGATTTTGAATGTAACCAGTGGAAATTCTGGTATTTATGTTTTTTTTGGTCAGTGGTATGTGAATAATACTACTGAACCATATGGGTTGATGGCATTAGATACTAAAGCAAGCGGAAAAGCTTTTTTTGCTTATTATATTGAGGGTAAAGGTTGGTGTAAATATGCTGGGATTGGCGGTTGTTCTCTGAGTGCTCCATCATCTGGCGAATTTGCACAGCTTACAAGTACAAATTTTGATATTCTTTATTCGACTTATGATGTAAAAGTTGCGACTGGTTCAACAATTGACACGGTAACAGAAAAGGTTTTTTTCAAAGCTCCGCCAGTGGGACAATTAAAGATGATAGTGAAGAGGATAAATCTTGGTGGAGCTCTGTCGGAAGTAGTATCCTTGACGCCATTGGTTCTCTCGGTAATTTTATTGTATCTGGGATTACGGAAGGGTTTGAATTTCTTATCGACGGCATTAAGGCGGGCATAAACAAGATTATTGACATTATCACGTCTATTCCAGATTTGATAAAAACCGTGGTGGAATTTGTAAAAAACATTTTCTCCACCCTTAGCGATCTGCTTCTTAAGCTCATTGAACTGCCAGGGTTGCTGATTGAAAAATTCGGAGAACTGTTAAAGTCTCTTTTTGTCCCGGATGAAAATTATTTCTCCGGGAAAATCGAGGGTGTCCGCAGTCAGGTGCTGTTTGTTGATGACCTGATAAATGCGGTTGAAACTTATAAAAGCAGTATGGGAACTTCAAAAGGTGCGCCAACTATTACCGCAGATTTTGGAAAATATGGCGGTGAGATGAAAGTGCTTGATTTGTCTTTTTATGCACCGTATAAGAATTATGGGGATTTGATTGTAAATGCGTTTCTGTGGGGCTGTTTTATCTGGCGGTGCTTTATGCATCTGCACACAACGATCCGCGGTGTATCAGATGTGAAAACGGCAGTTGATTTTGTAAAGGAGAATTAAAATGATAACACAGGCTATACTTGATCTTTTCTTTGGTGTTGTTACGATTGTACTCGGGCTTTTGAATCCGGTAACGATTACTTTTGATGCCGCTTCTCTTGCGACTTTCTTTGATGTAATTGCAAGTATAAACTATCTGTTTCCACTTGCAACGGTTGCGAAGATTTTAGGGATTGTGATAGCTCTGCAGGTGTTCCGGGTAATCGTTGCGTTTGTAAAATTCTTGTGGGATATTATCCCATTTGCTTAGGAGGTATTGAATGGTTGCTATTGTAAAAAATCTGTTTCTTGGGTTCTGGGCTTTTCTGAAAGTTCCGATCCTGATTTGCCTTTTTCTTGCGGCTCTGTTCTTCGTGCTGGTTTTTATTAACGTCCTGACTCTGCTCTGTCAGGGCGTGACATTAAAGAAAGCACCAAAAGGAACATTCAGAAAGCAGAAAAAACACAGTGTGATTTATCGGCTGCTTTTTCTGTTTCCCCGCCGGGTTGCCAGGGACTGGATGGAAAAAGATCCGTCCATTTTCCCTGACCAGGGCATGATAATTTTTACTGGTCGTCAGGGCATGGGAAAAACCATAGCCATGACAGAATATATTTATCGGATGCAACAAACTTACCCCAGGATTAAGGTTACGACGAATTATGGGTTTAGGTCGGAAGATTTATATTTAAACCATTGGAAAAGGTTGGTTGATTTTAATAATGGAAAACTTGGTGTGATTGCGGGACTTGATGAGTTGCAAAATTGGTTTTCTAGTAATGCTAGTCGGAATTTTCCGCCGGAGATGCTACAGGTAATTACCCAGAATAGGAAAAATCGTCGGGTGATTGTTGGCACCGCGCAGAATTTTTATCTTCTTGCTAAGCCGCTGCGTACTCAGACAACAGAAGTTAGAGAGTGCTTTACAATTTTAAGATGCCTGACTATTGTCCATAGGCGCGAGCCGATACTAGATGTGTCCGGGGATGTCCGGACATATAAAAATAAAGGTTGGTATTTTTTTGTACATTCCGATCAGGTGCGGAATAGTTATGATACATACAAAGTTATTAACAATTTGAAAAAGAGTGGATTTTACAAATCAACCCTGGATGCTCCTGACGTTATTGTAGCGGTGGAGAAATAACAGATTTATCCGGCAATTTGCGCTAGCAAATGCCGGAAAATCTGTATTGCACCCTCCCTACTAATAGGGGGTGCGTATTTACAAAATAAAAGAAAGAAGATGTTGATTTTATGAGAAAAAATAAAGGTTCAGAATTATCTGTAAAATTAGATTGGATTGCATTTTGTATTAATGAATGTGATTTTATACAAGCTCTTGATTATATGGGGTTTTGTTATAATGAATTTAAGGATTTGCGACATGGTGGGCGTGGGTATCGTAATATGTTACAACATAATTCTTTTGATATTAATGTTTATTTTAACGGCTCTGCCGATATGGGTACACATTTTGAAGTTAAGGGGAGCGCTGTTTATGGTTTTATTGATCTTGTTGTCCGTCGTAAGTTTGGCTCCAGAAATCCTTTTGATGGTAGGTTGACAATTGACTATGATTTGAATGATGTTCGGGAAATTTTTAAATTAATATTGAATAATGGTTGGTTTAATCGGCTGGATGTGGCAATTGACGATATTGATACGGGATTTTACTCTTGTGAAAAGCTTCAACAATTACTTGAAAATCGTCAATATGTTGCGAAGTTTAAAAGTTTTGATTGCTTTAAATCGAAAGAAACTTCTGGCAAGCTAAAGGGTTACACCGTTTATCTTGGTAGCAAGATAAATTCTGATATGTATGTCCGTGTTTATGATAAATTTTTAGAGCAACAAAAGAAAACGGATAAGTTAGATTGCGTTTCTTGGGTGCGTTGGGAAATTGTTTTAAAGAATGAAAAGGCTGATCTATTTACCGGATATGTTGTAGATGGGATTGATTTCGGCTGCTGTATTCGCTCCGTTCTTAGTAATTATATGCGTTTGATTAAGATTGATGATGTTAACCGGTCCCGTTGTTCTGTTCTCCCAAAATGGAAGCGGTTTATTGATTCGGTTGAGTCCTTGTCGCTTTCTATTCCTCGTGAAGGTCGTACGGTTGGTAAAGCTCGGAATTGGATTGAACGTCAGGTAATGCCGACATTGTCTGGTCTTATTTATGCGTATCAGGGTGATATGTCTTTTATTTACAACAATATGCAAGAGCATTTTAATCGTCTTAAGTTGTCTGATCAGGAAATGTTTAGAAAGTATTTGGAGGAAATAAATGACAATTGATGAATGTATGACAGAATTTAGAGATTATGTTCTGAGTTATTGTGCCAATGCTACTGTAGATTATTATGATCTTAATTTGCAATTGTTTGCGCGATATATTGTTGAAAAATATGGAAGTCTTGAAATTAATATTAATGTGTTGCAGAAAAAAGACTTTGTAAATTACATGACTTATCACAAAAATAGGAAAATTAAAAATACGTCGGTTCGGACCTATGCCAGGGCTGCAAAAGTATTTCTAAAATATTGTTATAACGAAGGATATCTTTTGACTGACATAACCAGAAATGTAAAATATCCGAAGTCTGATAATTCTGTAATAGTTCCTTTATCCTGTGAACGTGTTTCTCTGCTGGAGGATAAAATTAAATGTTCCTGTCTTGCAGAAAGAAATTTATGCATTTTTCATTTGATGCTGGATTGTGGTCTACGATTAAGTGAAGTTGTGAATTTAAATTTTTGCGATGTTGATTTTGATAATCGTCTTTTGATCTTAAGAAATTGTAAAAATAGTAAAAATAGAATACTTCCTCTTCCTGTTAATGTTGAAAATATGCTGTTAGCTTATCAGGAATCTATACATCGTTATCCAGGAATTTATAATTATGCTGATTGTGTGTTTCTTGAAAATGATTTAAAAACAAGGATATCTAAAAATGCAATTTCGCTTATGTTTAGCAAATTGAAAAGTGTTGTTCCTAGCATCCATCCTCATCTGCTCCGTCACACATTCGCTACCAGTTTTGTGCTGGGCGGCGGAAGCTTGGAAGTCTTGCGTATCCTGATGGGACATGAAAGTTATGACGTTACAAAACAATACTTACATATCGCAAGTCAGCTTAAGGTTATGGATTTTGATATTTATAAATTAGATGATATATTCTTTAAAGCTTATAACTATAACAAAAGAGAGTAGCACAGGCTACTCTCTTTCCAGTAATGAGACACCGGGGAATCGAACCCCGGACAACTTGATTAAAAGTCAAGTGCTCTACCGACTGAGCTAGTATCCCATATTTCAGACATTCCGTCTGATTTTTCTATTATAAAGTTGGTTGAACAACTGCAACTTTTATAGGATACACCAAAAAGTTCATTTTGTCAACTACTATTTTTAGTTTTTATGAGCCATTTATGATAAAGTCCTTATATACCACAAAGGAAAATGTCCCTTTATGGTATAATACTTCCATGATCAAATGGAGGTGACTATGAGCAGAAAGGTAACATTATCGATGAATGAACAAGAGAATTCGTAGTTTTATATTATCTGCAAATTTCCTAATACATCCCCAGATGTTCCCTGCTCTTTCCGCTCAGCACACTGTCCAGAATATCCGCCAGCGGTTCCATTGCATTGAGTTCTTCCTGCACCGTGTTCGTCTGCGCCCCCGCCTCGATTAACATTGCCCGTGGCAGCAAATCCAGATTATACTGATAGGCGTCGATATAATTCTTTCTTGTAAAATCCGGATATTTCCCCAGTGCCTCCAGCTTTGCCTGCAGGCTGAAAGACAGATTCTGGCTGCGGTAGCGGTTATAAAGATACGCAATATCCCCCTTTGCACTGCTGCGGCTTACCCCATTAAAGAACATAATCTGTGCCGTCGGTTTTCCATTCACATCCGTGACCAGATGCAGATCATCCCGCACACCATCCCTGTGTAAATCAATCATTACCTGGATTCCCGGATTATCCGTCAGAATCTGCTGCACCGTTTCCCTGGAATAATCATATGCCTTCGAGCGGTCAAACACCCCGTTGACATTATCAAAAATCTCCGTACAGTGAATGACATTATATCCATACACCGAGGACAGATATTCCGCCAGTTTTGCACCTGCCGCGATGATTCCCGTTCCCTTGATATCATCCGTGGAATCTGCAAATGTTTCGCTTCCATGGGTATGATAAATCAATATCTGCGGGACGGACGGATCTTTGGCAATACTCATATCCATGGATAACAGGGTTTCGCCGTCCAGATCCTGCGGAAGTACACTCGCCCGCTCCGGAACAATGTACAGATTTGACCGCAGGAAATCATAGTTTTTTAACTGATCCAGGGAAAATGCCGGGGAAAATGTTTCCTGTACACCGGACGGCTGACCGCCACCGGCAGTTGTCTGCTCTTCCACAGTCTGTCCATTTTCCTGCTGGTTCTCCTGCGGATTTTCCGGATTCTCCTGTTGAGCCTGTTGGTTCTCCTGCTTTTCCGTCTGTTCCTGCATATTATCCTGATGTGCCGTGTCTGTTCCGTCCGCATTTCCTGCCGGTGTCTGTTCCTGTGCAAGCATCATATCTTTCTTTATGCTGTCCGGTGTGTACTGAATCAAATTCTTTTTTGAATAATTATTTTCCACAAAACTGTATACACTGCTTGTATTACTGTTTGCATTTTTTACCACCCGCTCAATGACACCGCTTTCATCTTTCATGGCATATGCCAGTTTCATATTTGAATTCTGCATTACATATACGACGAAAGTTTCTGCTTTCTGTGAAATATCCTCCGCTATTCTTTTTCCTATGCTGCCCGGTTCCAGCCAGAGAAATATCTTCACTGCAGCCAGTACCGGAATCAGCCAGAGTACCACTCCGAATTTTTTTCTTCTTATTTTCATTTTATACTTTCCCACAAAAAAAATAATATACAGGCGGCTTTCACCGTCTATATATTATTTTATTAAATCCCGTATGCATTTAGAATCAGTTTACTGATTTAAGTATGTAATAAATCTTGCAAAGGCTTCTCTTCCTTCTTTGCTGCATTTATACACACCGGCATCCTCAAGAACCTGCACAAAGACTTTTCCGGTTTCCTTCTTCAGAATATCCATGGCATTTTCTCTGGTAAACTCATAGTTCTGTTTTAATTCTTCTGCCCATTCGCTGTGCTTTGCAATCCGTTCCTTCTCTGCTGCCGGAGTGCCTTCCACCAGACATTCTGCCAGCTCTTCCAGCTCGTCTTTCAGTCTGGACGGCAGGACCGCAAGTCCCATCACTTCGATCAGGCCTATATTTTCTTTCTTAATATGATGCAGTTTTTCATGCGGATGATATACACCCAGCGGATGCTCCTCTGTCGTGATATTATTGCGCAGTGCCAGATCCAGCTCATACACACCGTCCCGCTTTCTTGCAATCGGCGTAATGGTATTATGCTTCTGTCCGTCCGTCTCCGCATAGATAAATGCATCCTCGTCCGTGTAGCCGCGCCATTTCTGCAGGATATATGCACCTGCCTCCACCAGCCGTCCGGAATCTTCATGTCTTAAACGGATGACGGACAATGGCCAATGCACAATGCCGGCTTCCACATCCGGGAATTTTTCCAGTTTAAAATGACTCTCGTACTCTGCTTTTTCCATCGCAAAGGTATAATGTCCGCCCTGAAAATGATCGTGGGAAAGAATAGAACCGCCTACGATCGGCAGATCGGCATTTGATCCAAGAAAATAATGAGGGAAAAGCTTCACAAAATCAAAAAGTCTGCGGAAAGTAGTCTCGTCAATTTTCATTGGCACATGGCTGGAATGAAACACGATGCAGTGTTCATTATAATACACATAAGGAGAATATTGCAATCCGAATTTATCCCCGGCAAGAGTAAGCGGTATGATTCTGTGGTTCTGTCTCGCCGGATGATTGATGCGTCCTGCGTAACCCTCATTCTCCATACACAGCAGACACTTCGGATATCCGCTCTGCTTCGCTTTTCCTGCTGCTGCTATCGCCTTCGGATCTTTCTCCGGCTTTGATAAATTGATCGTAATGTCGATCGGACCATATTCGCTGTCCACCGTCCATTTCAAATCACGGCAGATGCGGTATCTCCGGATATAATTTGTATCCTGGCTGAATTTGTAATATTCCTGTGTGGCAGCCTCCGCACCGTCCCTGTGATAAATATCCCAGAACCGGTCAATGACCTGCTTTGGTCTCGGAACAAGTGCATTCATCAGCTTTGTATCAAATAATTCCCGATATGTTATTCCGTCCTCAATCAGACCTTTTTCCACCGCAATATCGGTCAGTCCCTTTAAAATCTCTTCCAGGGATAATCTTTCATGCGGCTGTTCTTCATACTCTTCACATCCCATCATATCCAACAGCAGATTTACCGCATAAATCTTCTCTTCCTCCGGAAGCAGTCCGCATGCCGTGCCGTAATCCACCAATGCTCCGATATATTTTGAAACCATATTAATCCTCTCCATATCCATTCGGGTTCATGCTCTGCCATTTCCAGGAATCTGCACACATTTCCTCAATTCCGTATTCTGCCTTCCAGCCCAGCTCCTCTGCTGCCTTCTGTGGATTACAGTAACAGGTGGCAATATCGCCCTCTCTTCTCGGCTTGATTTCATATGGAATCTTCTTTCCGCAGGCTTTCTCAAATGCGTGAACCACTTCCAGCACACTGTAGCCATGTCCTGTTCCCAGGTTATAAATCAGGACACCTTTGTTTTCCCTGAATTTCTCAATGGCTTTCACATGACCTCTTGCCAGATCCACGACATGGATATAATCCCTGACTCCGGTTCCGTCCGGTGTATCATAATCATTTCCAAAGACACCCAGACACTGTAATTTTCCGATGGCAACCTGTGCCACATATGGCAGAAGATTATTCGGAATTCCCTTCGGATCTTCTCCAATCAGTCCTGATTTATGTGCTCCAATCGGGTTAAAATAACGTAACAGTGTGACATTCCATTCCGGATCGGAAGTATGGATATCCATCAGCACCTGCTCTAACATGGATTTGGTCCAGCCATATGGATTGGTCGGACTTCCCTTCTTACATTCTTCCGTAATCGGAATCATCTCCGGATCGCCATATACGGTTGCGGAAGAACTGAAAATAATATTCTTCACGCCATGTTTTCTCATAACATCACACAGAACCAATGTTCCTGTCATATTGTTGTAATAATATTCAATCGGTTTTCTGACAGATTCTCCGACAGCCTTATATCCTGCAAAATGAATGACGGAATCAATGGATTCGTTCTCAAAAATACGGTTCAGTATATCCCTGTCTAAAATATCGCCTTCATAAAAGGTAAGATCTTTTCCTGTAATCTCCTTAATGCGATCGATCGACTTTCTGCTTGCATTATACAGATTATCAATTACCACTACCTCATATCCTGCCTCTAATAATTCCACGCAAGTGTGACTTCCTATATATCCGGCTCCGCCGGTTACTAATACTGCCATAAAAACCTCCTTATCTGCTGCCCTGCAGCATACCTTTTTCCTTTGTTTCTGATTGTATCACGATATGAAGTGTGATACAAGCTTTTTTCTTTATAAATAAACGCAGCTTTACACTTAAGCGACTGCATGATATCGGTCCATTGCCTCATTGATTCCCTGTGCAATGATTTCTCCGAGAATCCGGATATCCTCATCGATATCCTTCGGTGTCACATACAGATCCCTTGCCTTCTGATCCATCAGTTCTTTTACCAGCTGTTTCTTTTCTTTCTCGGAAAATTCTTCCATGGTATCCGAAAGTCCCCGGATCATTCCGGCATTTTCAAATGCCGCCATAAGATTATCCATCACATCGTTTACGATGGTTGCCGCATCGACTACGGTCGGGACTCCTATCGCTATCACCGGCACTCCCATGGTTTCTTCATTTATTGCCTGTCTGTGATTTCCCACACCGGATCCCGGATTGATTCCGGTATCCGTAATCTGGATCGTGGTGTTGAGTCTGCCCGTATTTCTTGCCGCCAGCGAATCCACTGCTATAATAAATCCGGCATCCAGCTCCTTTGCAATGCCCCGGATATACCCGGAAGTCTCGCATCCAGTCTGTGCCATAACCCCGGGAGCTACTGCACAGATATATTTTCCGACTTCAATATGATCCGCCACAACCGGTCCGAGTGCATCCGGGGTTGCGTCACGGTTTCCAAGCCCTGCCACAATTACCTTTTTCTTTCTGATTTTCTTCTTTTTCTCAAGTTCCCTTATCACGAAGAGAAGCTGTCTTGCGATCTCTTTCGCCATATCCTCATACAACACCTCGTCATATGCGTCAATCCTGCAATTCTCCAGTGTAATGTAATTACCGGTTGGTTTGTGCATATTCCGTTCCCCTTCCTCATTCAGTATCTTTACCATAGTAACAGGAAAGAGGCCCGCCGGACTCATCGTTTCCTCCAGCGAAACCCCTTTTACCTCTACATCAGTACCTTCGTAACGTTCTTTCTCTTCCAGTGCCAAATCTGTTCTTATCTCTGCATCCATTTCATAACCTCCTGCTGATAAGAATATTATTTCCGGCAGCTTATAAAATATTCGTAAGAATACTCTTTGGCACTTTCAGTCTTCCTTTTCCGCTTCCCAGATCGATATCCGGTTTGTTGCTTCCGTGAAAATCCGATCCGCCCGTAAGGAACAGTCCGTAATTTTCCGCCAATTTACGCATTTTTTCATCATCGGAAGGAGTATTTAAGGAATACAATGCCTCAAGTCCCTGCAGTCCCATATTCTTCAGTTCATTGACCGTACTGTACAGCCTGTCATATCCCATTTTATACACCAGCGGATGGGCAAGCACCGGATGTCCTTTTGCCTTTAAAATCAGTTCAACCGCCATCTTCGGGGATATTTTTTCCCTTGATACATAGCATGGTTTTCCCGGATTCAGATATCTGGCAAAGGCTTCATCCTTTGATTTGACATATCCCTCATCCTGCATATATCTTGCAAAATGTGCTCTTGTAATGGATACCCTGCCGAATCTCTCATCCATGATTTCCTGCGTCACAGGAATCCCCTGCTCCCGCACCTTTTCTATCATCTTACAGTTTCTGTTGTCCCGGCTCTCCCTGCACTGTTTTACGATCTCTAAAAAGCCTTCACTCTTATAATCCACATTAAGTCCCAGAATATGCAAATCGCTTTTTGCATCATGCTCTGCCGATATCTCAATCCCCGGAATTACTTTGACCGTCTTTCCTTCTGCCGCATTTAATGCACGCTCAATCCCATCCACGGTATCATGATCGGTCAGTGCAAAGGCATACAGCCCTTTCTGTTCTGCATAATCAACCAGTTCCTCCGGTGTATAAGTTCCGTCCGATATATTGGAATGAACGTGCAGATCGATGTATGCTCTCGCATTGTCATTCAGATTGATCATTTTTCCTCTTTTCTTTCCGTTTCATTCTCCATTGGAATAAATGTATGTTCTATATGTTTATCCTTCATTGCCCTGGCACGTTCCATGGCTTCCTGACAGAAATATTCCTGTGATGCCAGCGGTGTCTTTCCACGTTTATCCACTTTATCATAATTGCCGTCCGGCTTCATGATATGTGCCTTTAAAGTATCTGCAAGCTGGATATTCAGGATATGGATGACCTCTTCCTTTAATTCCGGTGCTTCTACCGGGAATAAAATTTCCACTCTCTTGTCCAGATTTCTCGGCATCCAGTCCGCACTTCCCATATAGACTTCCTCATAGCCGCCATTGTGGAAATAGAAGATTCTGCTGTGTTCGAGGAATGTACCTACAATGGAACGCACTGATATATTTTCGCTCAGTCCCGGCACACCGGCACGCAGACAGCAGATTCCCCTTACGATCAGGTTAATCTTTACCCCTGCCTCGCTCGCTTTATAAAGCAGATCGATGGTTTCCCTGTCACACAGTGAATTCATTTTTGCCACGATAAAGGCTTCCTTTCCTTCCTTTGCAAAATTAATTTCCCTGCGGATCAGATATTCAAATTTATCCCTGAGCCAGAGCGGTGCAAGTGCAAGTTTATTCCAGCCTGCCGGCTCTGAATATCCGGACAGCATATTAAAAACTGCCGTTGCATCTTCCCCGATCGCCTGACTGCAGGTAAACAGTCCCATATCTGTATACAGTTTTGCCGTGGAATCATTATAATTTCCCGTACCCAGGTGAACATAACGTTTGATTCCTTCTTCTTCGCTTCGTACCACCATGGTAATCTTGCTGTGTGTTTTTAATCCCTTGATTCCATAAATAACATGGCATCCGGCTTTTTCCAGCTTTTTCGCCCAGATAATATTATTTTCCTCATCAAATCTTGCCTTTAATTCTACCAGAACAGACACCTGCTTGCCATTTTCTGCTGCCTGTGCAAGCGATGCTATAATCGGTGAATTTCCGCTGACACGATACAGGGTCTGTTTGATTGCAAGCACCTTTTTATCCGTTGCCGCCTGTCTGACAAAATCCACAACCGGATCAAATGTCTGATATGGATGATGCAGTAAAATATCCCCTTTGCTAATCTGGTCAAAAATATTTTCATCCGGATTAATCGCAGGATTCGGCTGCGGGATATATTTCGGTGTTTTCAGATGGTCAAAACCTTCTATGCCATATAATTTCATCAGGAATGTCAGGTCCAGCGGTCCATTGATTGGGAAAATATCTTTCTGTCTGATATTCAGCTCCTCTTTTAAAATATTCAGAAGCCTGTCATCCATTTTGTCCTCAATCTCAAGACGGATCGCCTCGCCCCACTGTCTCTTTTTTAACTGCTTTTCAATCTCTTTCAATAAATCCTCCGCGTCATCTTCATCAATGGAAAGATCCGCATTTCTCATGACACGGTACGGATGGGCACATACCACCTTGTAATTCATAAATAATTTCTGGATATGGCGTTCAATAATTTCTTCCAGCAGAATAATGGTCGTCTGGCCTTCTTCTTCCGACGGAATCCGGATAATTCTCGGCAGTACGGACGGAACCTGTACGGTTGCGAACTCCAGTTCTTTTTCCTGCTTCTCTTCTTTCTTCTTTCCATCCTTCTGCTGCTTCCTTGCTTCCACCTTTTCCGCAAGACTTTCCTTTTCCTCCAGCAATGCGGCAATATTCAGTGATTTATTCCGGATAAGCGGGAATGGCCTGGATGAATCCACCGCCATCGGCGTAAGCACCGGATAGATATTCTCATCAAAATACCGGTCCACATATTTCTTCTGTTCTTCGTTCAGATGCTCATGCTTATCAATAATAATAAGATTTTCGCCTTTTAATGCCGGCACTAATGAACGGTTATAAGTAGAGTACTGCAGATTAACAAAGTCGTGTGTTTCATTCAGTATGGCTTCAATCTGTTCCTTTGGGGTCATTCCTGCAATATCTTTTTTATCACAGTCGGCATTAATCATATCTTTTAAGGATGCCACCCTTACCATGAAAAATTCATCCAGATTGGAGGATGTAATACTTAAAAATTTCAGACGTTCAAATAAAGGATTTGCCTTATCCCTTGCCTCGGACAATATCCGGTAATTAAAACCGATCCAGCTTAATTCCCTGTTCATATACTTTTCATTCATACAAAACTCCTTATCCCTGACTTTGTCAGTTTTATACATTAAATTTTTTCTGCCTGATTACCGGTTTGATTCCGTATACCTCTTCAAAAAATTCCGCCTTATCCACAAACAGACCTTTTTCCAGTGCAATATCTTCCTTTGATTTTGTGGAAATCACAAGCTCACTGTCTTTTAATTCAAATCTACAGTCCTGCATCTTCTGCTTATGACTGCGATCCAGTGCATTTGCAACCCGCAAAATCGCCGTTAATTTAATTACAGTCAGATCGGTTTCCGGTTCCATCGGTGTTGTGTTGTATTTTACAACCTGTGCCAGCATTTCCCGTTCTCTATGGGATAATCCTATAATCTCCGTTGCCATGATAATATTATAGGAACATTCTGCGGCATTGTGTATACTGATATATTTTCCGCAGTCATGAAGCATCGCTGCCAGTTCCAGAATTAATCTCTCCCGCTTGGAAAGCCCATGTATTTTCTTTATGACATCAAAAATTTGCACTGCAAGGCTGCGCACGAACTGGATATGCACCGTATTTCCCTTATACCGCTTTGATATTCCACGCACTTCATTCAGAATATCCTCGTCAAAATTGTGCTTATCCATAATTTTTTTCCGACTCATGGCATAATCCATCGCCACACCATCACAGATATCAGTTCCCGGAACCCAGAGATTTTTACAGCCTACCACCTCGATAAACCTGCCATAAATTCTTGCACACGGAATCAATATGGTTGCCTGCTCACTGGTCACCTGAAGTTCCTTTGCGAGTTCATCCTGGCTCTTTGTATTGAGCTGCTTATATCTTCCCATAAAATCTTCCGTTGTCATCAGGCGGTCAAAATCCCCGGTATTTTTATTCTTTGTAAATAAGGTTATCTGCTCTCCGGTTGCAATGATATTGTCAATCGCCTTGTCCTTGATAAACATCCGCTTAAAAGTCTGCAAATCATTGTTAATCAGTTCATCCAGCAGAGTATCAAAATGTTTCATATTCTCGCTGAGGTTTAATAATAATTCCCGGATACGCATAGAACCGATCTTGATATTCTGTGTCGATGCAATATTCTTCTTATCCATCATGGATATCTGGATACTTCCCGCACCGACATCCAGAATTGCCGTATTTCCCTTGCTGAATGCTTCATATTCTTCCGGATACATCGCCAGTGCCTTATAAGTATACAGTCTCTGTTCCGAATTGCTGATCAGCCGGACATTTAATCCGGTCCTTACCTTTATCCGGTCCACAATAATCTCCGCATTCTCTGCTTCTCTTATTCCGCTTGTTGCTACCGCGACATAATCCGTTACCTGATATTCTTCCAGTACTTTCGTGAATTTCTCCAGAATATCACACATCTTTTCAATGGTTTCAAAACTGACTTTCTTCTCCGTATAGGTTTCCCTTCCCAATTCCATTACATATCTGACATTATCCAGTATCCTTACTTTCTTTCCCGCCGATATTTCATATATTTTCAGCATCAGCTCATAAGAACCTGCATTAATTGCTGCAAATCTGCTTACTGCCATATGTTACACCTCACTTTTGCCATATACTAATAATTTCCTAATATTTTAAACGAACAAGCCTCCTCATCGATTCCCCTTAACGCATTCTTTACGGCTGCGTCCCCCAGTTTTCCGGTAAAATCAATGAAAAAGCGGTATTCCCAATTTCTGCTTTCAATCGGTCTTGATTCTATCTTTGTCATATTGAGATTATTAAAAATAAAATGCGACAGCATCTCATATAAGGAACCGCTTTCATGTGCGATTTCAAAACAGATGCTTATTTTTGATGCATCCTTCGCATATATTTTATCTTTTCCAACAATAACAAACCTTGTTGTGTTTAAATCATTATCCTGGATACTTTCTTTTAACACCTTTAATCCATAAATGGCGGCTGCTCTCCTGCTTGCAATCGCCGCCTCTGAAACATTCCCGTCTTCCAGGATCTTCTTTGCACTCGCTGCGGTATTGCTCACGCTGATTTGCTGCCAGTCCTTATGCTGATATAAATAACCTTCGCTCTGCATCAGTGCCTGCGGATGGGAATATACCCTCTTTATATCTGAAATTTCCGCCTCCGGCAGACCAATCAGTGCATGTTCTACTTTCAAAAAAGCCTCTCCGACAATATAATTATCATATTCCATCAGCAAATCGTATACCTGTGTAACCGATCCCGCCGTTGAGTTTTCGATCGGAAGTACTGCATAATCTGCCCTGCCCTGCTTTACTTCTTCCATCGCATCACGCCAGGATACTACATGATATGCGTCCACATCCTCGCCAAAATACTGAAGTGCCGCTTCGTGTGCATATGCACCTTCCACACCCTGGTATACAACTTTCGCATTTGTCTTATCGATATTTTCTACTTCCGTAAATGCAACTTCTTTCATAAGTCCATGCTCCGCAAGCATTTTATACTGCATCTTGCGGCTCATTGCCATAATCTGGCGGAACAGTTCACCGGAGCCCTGCTGGTATTCACTGCGGGCAAATTCCTCGATTGCCGCGATTTTTTCTTTTTCCCGTACCGGATCGAGTACCTGTTTCTGATTTTCTATTTTATAGTTTGCAACATTTTTACACAGATCCATCCGTTCTTCAAATAATTTTACAAGTTCTTTATCAACAGAATCGATTTTGTCTCTGATTTCTAATAAATCCATTTTCTCTGTCGTCCTTTCTTTTCCCAGTATTTTTCCTTACACCTTTTCATGCCAACATTATTTTATCATAATAATGTTAAATTTAAAACATATTTTATGTAAAATCAAAGAACCGGCAGTGCATGCCGGTTCTTTCCTGTCAGTATTTTCGCAAATACAATGTATTTATGAAAACACCTTATTTAATTGTTAATATGATAGGCATCTTCCTCGCTCCACACGTCGAATCCGCCCTCTTTTAATACCTGTACTGCTTTGTCCATATTCTCCGTCTTTACAACGGCAGACGCATCTTCTCCATTTGCAAATGCATACATATATTCCACATTTACATTATTTGCAAGCAGCAAATCCATCGCCTTGCATAATGAACCTGTTGCATGAGGCACACGAATCCCGATGACTTCTGTTATCATCGCCTGCATTCCTTCCTCACGCAGTACATTGCAGCCTTTTAACGGTTCTGACACAATCATTCTGAGGAGTCCGTAGTCTGAGGTATCTGCCAGACTCACTGCCACGATATTGATTTTATTTTCTGCCAGTATTTTTAAGACTTCACTTAATCTTCCTTCCCTGTTTTCCAAAAATACGGATAACTGTTTTAACTTCATTTTCATTCCCCTTTCTACACCAGATTACGGTTGTCGATCACACGTTTTGCCTTGCCTTCACTTCTCTGAATGGTCTTTGGCTCTACCAGCTTCACTTCGACAGAAATGCCGAGTGCCTGTTTTAAGCCGGCTGCCACTTTCTGTTTTAATGCATCCAGCTTTCCGATTTCATCCGAGAATACACTGTCACATACCTCAACCATGACGGTAAGTCTGTCCGCATTGTTCTCTCTGTCCACGATCATCTGATAATGATTGGAAATATCGCCTCCCATGGATAACAGAACGGTTTCTACCTGGGTCGGGAATACATTTACTCCCCTGATTACCTTCATATCATCGGTACGTCCTTTGAATTTTGATATTCTCGGAAGTGTTCTTCCACATTCACAGGTCGAATAATCTATGCTGGTCAGATCCTTTGTCCGATATCGAAGTAATGGCATACCTTCCTTCTCGAGTGTTGTAAACACCAGTTCTCCGAGTTCTCCGTCATCCATCGGCTCATGGGTAATCGGATCTAATATCTCCGGATAGAAGAAATCATGATTGATATGTAAACCTTTGTGCTGTCGGCAGTCCATGGCAACACCCGGACCAGTAATTTCACACAATCCATAAATATCAAAACATTCGATATGGAGAATATCCTGTACCTTCTTACGCATTTCTTCCGTCCATGGCTCTGCTCCATGAATACCTACCCTGAGTTTCATCGCATCTACTTTTCCTGCTTCTGCAATGGACTCTGCAAGATAAAGTGCATAGGACGGTGTACATGCCAGTGCTGTCGCTCCAAAATCTTCCATACACATGATCTGTCTTGCCGTGTTGCCCGCTGACATTGGTACAACCATTGCTCCAATCCGCTGTGCCGCAAAATCAGCACCAAGACCGCCGGTAAACAATCCATAACCATAGCAGACATGTATGATATCCTCTTTTGTCAATCCTGCCATAGTCAGACATCTTCCCGCACTTTCCGCCCAGACATCGACATCATGCCTGGTATAAGGCACTACGGTCAACTTTCCTGTCGTACCGGATGTTCCCTGCACTCTTACAATCTCGGACTGTGGTACTGCCCGGAGTCCGAATGGATAATTGTTTCGCAAATCTTCCTTTGTGGTAAACGGCAGCTTGACAATATCCTCAATTCCACGGATATCTCCCGGTTCGAGTCCCATATCTTTCATCTTATTATGATAAAACGGAACATTATCATAACATCTCTGCACTGTCCGCACCAGCTTTTTTCCCTGCAAAACTGCCATCTCATCCCGACTCATACATTCATGTACGGGATCTAACATTAATTCCTTTTCGCTCATTTTTTCCTCCATAATAAAAACTTATAAATATTGTCTTTATTATACTACAGGAAATCCAATTTTAAAAGGTATTTATACATTTTGCTTCTTTTTCTTATTTAATATACCAAATGATATCAGATAGATTCCAGCCAGAAGAATCGCGGCAAAGATCATCCAGCCAACCAGAACTTTTGTTCCCATTGGTGAAAACATATCATAATAGCCTTTCAGATAAATGATCACTATAATCCATGGAAGAATATATGTCATATAAAATCTGATTTTCTTTGGAAATTTCATACCTTCGCCAGTATTTACCTCGGCAAGGAAATTCTCAAATCCCCATCCGTTTTTCTTTGTACAGAAAAGTACAAACAGCAGGCTTCCAAGCGGAAGCAGGTTATTGGATACCAGAAAATCTTCCAGATCCATGATCGTGCTTTGACTTCCGACAGGATGAATTCCTGACCAGACATTATATCCCAGCACCGCCGGCAATGACAGTATGGATATCGCAACAATATTGACCAGAACGGCTTTTTTGCGTCTCCATCCCATACCATCCATAAAGAAGGACAGGATATTTTCAAACACCGCGATTACGGTTGACAATGCTGCAAATGACATAAAGATAAAGAACGCACAGCCCCAGATTCTTCCGCCTGCCATATTATTAAATACATTCGGCAGTGTAATAAACAGAAGGGAAGGACCGGAATCCAGTTCCACATTGTATGCAAAACATGCCGGAATAATGATAAATCCAGCCATCAGTGCCACAAATGTATCAACTCCAATAATGCTGACGGCTTCCCCGGTAATGGCTCTTTTCTTTGACATATAACTTCCGAAAATCTCCATAGAACCTATGCCGACACTTAACGTAAAAAATGCCTGCGTCATTGCTGCAAAAATAACCTCTCCGATTCCTTTTTCCAATACGGTATTGAAATCCGGGACGAGATAGAATTTAACCCCTTCCATAGCATTATCAAGAAGAAGGGAATGTCCTGCCAGTACAATCATAAGTACAATGAGAATTACCATCATTCCTTTGGTAATCTTTTCAATACCGCCTTCGAGTCCTAATGCACATACGGAAAACGCAACCAGAATTGCGACCAACGTCCATATGAGCAATTCTCCTGATGAGGATAACATTTCCTGAAATTTACCGGCTACCATACTGCTGTCCATTCCGCTCATCTTTCCTGTCAGCATCTTATATGCGTAATTAAACATCCAGCCGCATACCATGGCATAAAACATCATCAGCAGATAATTTCCTGCAATACCTGTCCATTTCAGCAAATGCCATTTTTCTCCCTCTGGTTCCAGTTCATTGTAAGCTTTTGCAATACCTTTTCCGCTTCCTCTTCCCACGGCAATTTCACACACAATAATCGGTGCACCTAAAAGTGCAAGGAAGATAAGATATATCAGAATAAATGCTGCTCCTCCGTATTGCCCACAGACATACGGAAATTTCCAGACATTTCCCAGTCCAACCGCACACCCTGCAGATACAAGCACAAAGCCCAGCCGGGAACCAAATTGTTCTCTCTGTTTCACAATAAAATCTCCTTTTACATCTATTTATCCAAATAATATGAACCGCTTTATTATAAGTGATTACTTTAATTATTTCAAGCGAAAAAGTGGTTTTCTTACAAGAAAAAAGGCACATACCATATGATACATGCCTTTTCACATTGGACGGAGAAGGAGGGATTTGAACCCTCGCGCCGCTATTAACGACCTACTCCCTTTCCAGGGGAGCCCCTTCGGCCAGCTTGGGTACTTCTCCAAATTGCCCTAGATTCGTCGTTTCGCAGAAACGACTTTCTTCACACTCTCGTGTCTTTATTTAGTTCTCTTCGTTTTCACCGAAGAACCTTGTGCATTATATCGCACTTTTCATTTGTTTGTCAAGTACTTTTTTCAAAACTTTTTAAGTAACTTGACAAGCGGAGAGAGTGGGATTCGAACCCACGCGCCCTTGCGGACAAACGGTTTTCAAGACCGCCTCGTTATGACCACTTCGATA
>OGOW01001413.1_pt1 | contig 22322 bp, 17 predicted proteins | sample 1552781 | NCBI WGS metagenome assembly OGOW01 (sample SAMEA2580145, study PRJEB22360) | human gut metagenome | biome: human gut; feature: human-associated habitat; material: faeces | place: Denmark | collected 2008/2010
GATATTACAACACTTGGACGAGGTGGTTCAGACACAACTGCAGTTGCGCTTGCTGCGGTACTTCATGCAGACAAATGTGAGATTTATACAGATGTTGATGAACTAAGTAAGTTTTTATTATTTGGAGAGAATGCTAAGTATGAAGAATATACGGTAAAACCGGGTGATACGATAGCGTCGATTGCGGATGCTAATGAGTTGAATGTTTCGGAATTTCTAGTTGCTAACTCGCAATATAAAGATGAAAATGACTTATTAGGTGAGGGCGACCAGGTTATTATATCTTTGATTAATCCTCAGTTAACATTGGTTTACGATGTTTATAAGGTAGAAGATGTTACTATAAAGTATGAAACGGAAACAACATATGATTATGATAAATTAACTTCTTATAAGAAGATTGAAAGAGCGGGAGTTAATGGTATTCAAAGAGTTGCTACGACAACGCAGATTATAAATGGTGATGCTAACCAAGGTGCTGTTGTAGATACGGCAAATTCTTATGTAATTAAAAATATGGTTACAGAAAAAGTGATTCGTGGTAAGAAAACAACTAGTGGTAATATTGGATATTGGGTTGATGATGGTTCTGAATGGGCTTGGCCAACAAATTATCCTTATACTATTTCGTCGCCATTTGGAAAACGTTACTTATTTAATCGTACCGCTCATGAAGGTGTTGATATTACTGGTACTGGTCTTGGTTCACCAATTTATTCTATTGGTGATGGTGAAGTTATTGCGTCTGGTCGTGGTGTTGCTGGTTCAAGTGGTGGTATCGCTATTATAATTAAGCATCCAAATGGTCTATATTCAATGTATGCTCACTTAAATTCAACTTTAGTAAGCGCCGGAGACCAAGTTAGTAGAAAGCAAAAAATTGGTACTATGGGTAATACGGGACAAGTTACAGGAACCCATTTACATATTAGTATATCAATGGGTAAACCTTATTCAATAGAAGGGTATAAGTGGCTGGATCCACTTACGGTGTTAAAATAATGAAAGTTTGTGTATTAGCCAGTGGGTCTAAAGGAAATGTAACTTATGTTGAGACTAATCAGCATAAGCTTCTTTTAGATATAGGCACTAATGTAAAGTATATAAAAGAAAAATTATTAGAATTAGAAGTATTAATTGATGATATTGATATGGTGTTTATTTCGCATATTCATGATGATCATATTAAGGCTTTAGAACAATTTATTAAGAAGTATCATGCTAAAGTTTATATGACAAGAGGAATGATAGATGAGTTACCAGCGGAACATAAAATCAAAACTTATGATAATTTAGTGTTATACGATGATGATATTTATGTTGATACTTTAAAAGTAGAAGTAATTAAGACTAGTCATGATACTAAAGATTCGAAAGGATTTATCTTAAGTGAATGTGGTAAGTCAGTGGTGTATTTAACAGATACAGGGTATTTAAATCAAAAGTATTTTCCTAAACTTAGAGGTAAGTCAGTGTATTTGTTTGAAAGTAATCATGATATTGAAATGCTTATTAATGGGAGTTATCCTAAATGGTTGAAATCAAGGGTTGTTGGACCTTATGGACATTTATCTAATAAAGATGCTTCGTTGTATTTGGCAAAATTGGTTGGAGTGGATACGAAGAAAATAATTCTAATGCACTTATCGGAACATAATAATACTCCGGAAGCTGCTATGGATACAATTCATAATGTATTTAAAGAATATAATGTAGATTTTGATGATATTAAATGTGCTAGTCAGAAAGAAAAGTCTGAGGTAATAACTTTATGATTCAAATATTATGTGTAGGAAAGATTAAAGAGAGTTATTTAAATGAACTTATAAATGATTATGCTAAAAGGATAAGTAGATATCATAAAATGGAGATTATTGAAGTTAAAGATTCTAATATGGAACAAGAAGCGATATTACTTAGTAAATATATAAAACCAAATGATTTTGTAATAGCTATGGCTTTGGAAGGAAAGATGTATGATTCAGTTGGAATGGCTAAGTTAATTGATAATACATTTAATAGTTATGGAACGATAGATTTTGTTATTGGTGGATCTTATGGGTTAGCTGATGATATTAAAAAACGCGCTAATTTACTTGTATCGATGTCAAAAATGACTTTTCCCCATGGATTATTTAGAGGAATATTATTAGAACAGATATATCGTACTTTTAAAATAAATAATAATGAAACATATCATAAATAGGTGCTTTTAGGGCACTTTTTTGATACAATTGTTTAGAAAGAAGGTATTTATATGATAGGAAATGATTGGGATAAGGAACTAGAAGTAATATGGAATAGTCCTAATTTTCAAAAGATATATAATCATGTATTAAGTTTATATGATAAAGAAACTATATATCCTTCTAAGGAAGATATTTTTAGGGCTTTGAAATTAACTCCATATAATAAAGTTAAGGTTGTTATAATGGGGCAAGATCCATATCATGGTGAAGGAGAAGCTATGGGGTTATCTTTCTCGGTACATAAAGGAATTAAGTTACCACCAAGTTTGAAAAATATTTATAAAGAAATTTATGATGATATTGGGATAATTGAACCAGTATGTGGAGACTTAACGAAATGGGCTAATGAGGGTGTATTACTTTTAAATAGCGTTCTTACGGTAAAGAAGGATACACCAGCTTCGCATAAAAATATTGGTTGGGAGCCGTTGACTGATTATATAATAAAGAAATTAAATGCAAGAAAAGAACCAATTGTGTTTATTTTATGGGGTAATTTTGCTAAGTCAAAGGCTGTTTATATAACAAATCCGCAACATTTGGTTTTAACTAGTGCTCATCCATCACCATTCTCGTGTCGTTATGGCTTTTTTGGAAGTAAACCATTTTCTAAAACAAATGAGTTTTTAAAGAAGAATGGAATAGAACCTGTTGATTGGCAATTATAAAAAAAGAACTAGAAATAATCTAGAACTTAAAATCATCTAAGATATCGTCGTTCATGTCTTTACCGTCGAAGAAATTTTTAATGGTAATACCATGAAGTTTGGCAATAATGTTGGAAGGAAACTTTCTAACTAATTCATTAGAAATAGATACGTATTTATTATAATACTTTTTAGCAGCTGATATTTTTTCATCAGCTCTTTTGTAAGCTCATAGGACTTGTCATACCGAGAATCACAGTATACCACATCTACGATATTATCCTTCAGACTGCCAAGTCCTGTCCGGAAACCTTTTTCTCTTTCAACTGCCGTAGATACACCCTTTACATGTGAAACGATCGCAATCTGATCATCCGTTCCCACAAGATCCTTCGCAAACCTGCCAAGGATCTGTCCCGCTTCCAGATTATCGGTCGCAACGGTAAGATCCTGGACCTCTTCCTGTGTGTAAGAATCAATAAATGCGATATGTATTCCCTGTTCCTTTGCCTTCTTCAAAAGCTGGTCGGATTCAGTGAAGCTGGACGGCGAGATCAGGATCGCGTCCGGTTTTTCTTCTGTTGCCCTTTCGATCAGCTTGTTCTGCCCATCCACATCATTCTCTTCCTCAGGTGCCCATACGCGGATATCTGCATTATATTCCTTTGCAGCCATTTCCGCCCCCTGGATCAGTGATGTCCAGAAATCATTGGTACCGTCCACAACCTTCGGAATATAGATCAGCGATAGTTTTCTCTCTTCTTCTACCTGTTTATAATAGACTATTCCGGCTACAAGCCCCGCCACAAGGCAGATGACCACTCCTAAAGTCAGGAGTTTTCTATGTTTTTTCATATTGATTCCTCCTGTATTCCCGGAATGATGATCGTGGCAGTGGTTCCGACACCTTTTTCACTTTCATAGGTGATCCCGTAATTTTCTCCATAATAAAGCTTCAGACGTTTCTGTACATTGTAAACACCCACACCATTGGAATGATAATTCACCTTATGCTTATCATAAATATGTGACAATGTTTCCTCATCCATACCTACACCGTTGTCGATCACCTGAAGAACTGCATTTCCGTTCTTCATAAAGCCTTTTACCTGCAAAAGTCCCTTACTCTCTTTATATTTCAGTCCATGATAGATGGCATTTTCAATGATCGGCTGGAGAACCAGCTTGATCAGAGGGATATTTAATATAGAAGGTTCTACATCGATCTCGAATTCCAGCTTGTCCTTGTAACGCATCTTCTGGATCGTAAGATAACCCTTGGCATACTCCACTTCCCTTGCAAGAGGAACCACTTCATCTTCATTACTGATGCTCTGACGAAGAAGACGCGCCAGGGATGCTGTCATCAGAACAACCTCTTCGTACTTTCTGCCCTCTGCCATCCAGATGATCGAATCCAGGGTATTGTAGAGAAAATGAGGATTGATCTGGGACTGAAGGGCCTTAAGCTCACTTTTTCTCTTTGCTTCCTGATCTTTTACATTCTGCTCCATCAGATCCTGTATCCTGTGTGTCATTACATTGAAGGATTTCGTCAGACTGCCGATCTCATTCTCCGAATCGATCTCCACATCTGCTCCGTCAAAATGCCCCTCCTGTACCCTGGACATGGAATCCCTGAGACGCTGAAGGGGATAGGTAAGACTCTTTGCCAGAAATCTTGAAAAAAGCAGAGCCACTATCATCAGAAGTGCAGATATAAGTACATAAATACTCTGCGCCTGATTACTTTTTCGCAGAAGCTCGCTGACGCTCATACAGCCCACAACGGTCCATCCGGTTTTATTGGATCTGGAAATGGAATACAGCTTTCCTCTGTTTCCCTTTCCGGTACGCACCGTATCTTCTTTTGATTCCACGATCAGGTCGATATTCTCCGTCTGCAATTCATTGTAAAGCTGTTGCTGCTGCGGATGATATACAATATTTCCGCTTTCATCCAGAATAAATGCATATCCCTTTTTCCCAATCGTATTCTGATCACAGAGTTCACTGATGGCACTGTAATTCAGGTCAATAAAAAAGACTCCCTCTTTCTCACCACTGTTGGAAAAATTACGGATCCCCCTGCTTAAAGTGATCACCCACGGGCGTTCTCCGCTGATGATGTGCTGTACATGGGAAGATGTAAGAAGCGGGCCTTCCGGCTTCTGCAAAGCATCCAGGTACCACTCCTGGGTTGAAAGTTTCAGATCCGGATTCACAGACTGTTTGCCGTCGTTGATCAGTTTCCGCCCATTAATTCCAATGATTCCCAGATTTCGGATATCACTTCGCCCGTCCAGAATTGTCTTGAACTGGTTGATCAGACGTTCTCTTGTGTCATCGTCCACATTTTCGCCGAAAAGATATTGCTGCACATCCTCGTTGCTGGAGATCATATAAGCAATATTTTCCATGTAGTCAATATAAGAATCTATATTCTGATTCATCTGCTGCACGATATTCTGGGTGTAGACAGAGGAATTTTCAAAAATAGAATTGCGGGTATATCTCATAGAAACACCGGTTATAACCAGCACCGCACTTAAAAGCAACACCGTCACCACCGCAAAGATCGCGCTCTGGATACTTTTGAATTTTCCTATGATCTTTGCCGCAAACCGGATATCTCTCATTTACGTTTCTCCCTTGCATATTCTGTTGGTGTGCAGCCGGTCATTTTTTTGAAGGAGATCCCAAAATAATGGGGATCTGCAAATCCGACTTTCTCGGCAATTTCATAATTCTTCATAGTTGTATTCTCCAGAAGTTCCTTCGCCTTCTCCATGCGAGTACGGATCAGAACCTCTGTAAAAGTCTCTCCCGTAAGATCCTTAAAGATCGTACTGAAATAGCTTGTACTGATATTCAGATAGGAACAGATACTGTTCAGGCTTAAATCCGGATCCATATAATTCTTCTGGATATAATCCAGGGCAAGTCTGGCCTGACGCTGTCCGCTGGAGCTGTTTGCATCGGAAAGTGTCTGGAAAATCTCTCCGATATGATTCCTGACCAGTTCAACAGCACTGTCAAAAGAATTCTGCTCCGTAACCTGCTGCAAAAGTGCTTCTCTTTTGGAAAAAAGCCTGTTGTCCGGAACCATATCCTCACAGGTCTCATCTGCTGCACGGATGATCTGCTGAAGATACACGCAGGCACGACTCTTATCCACCCGCGCTTCCTTGATCTCAGAAGAGATCTGTTCCAGAATATGCTCTGCGTTTTCCTTTTTACCCGTTTTCAGAGCAGCTGCCAGCTTCTCTACATAAGCTTTAATGGAAAGATTTTTTTCCTCCGGCTGTTCTTCCATATCAATAAGAAGGCTTCCTCCAAGAAGATAACGATATTCAATAGCTTTCTCTGCAAGTTCATGGGATGCACGAAGCTCCTGCTGAGTTCTGGCCCAGCTTCCCACACCGATAGAAATATCCAGCGACATCAGTTCCTTCAGCTTATCCTGGATCGTCCTGCAGATCTCCATGATCTTGTGTTCAAACTCTCTGGTACGGTTTCCCATGAAAAGAGCACCGACCTTGTTATTTCCGGCCTGATATGCCACTCCTGCTTTTTCTTGGCTGATGATCTCATCACTGATATTAAAAAGGACAAAAGACATCAGTGCACTCTCCTGGCGTTTCTCCGCAGTAAGCTGACTGCCGTCCGAATACAGATCCAGATCAAAAACAGCCACACGATAGCATGCTGCCTCAAGATCGATTCCCAGTGCTGCAAGCTCTTCCAGACTTTCCTGCCGTGTCTTGATATTATCCACAAAGCCCTGCAGCGCTCTGGAACGGATCACAATGGCGTTTTTCTGATAATTCTCGGAAGTCTGTGTCAGACGTTCCAGCTTCTCTTTTTCTTTTCTTTGCTGGTCCACCTTCTCCTTCATTTTTCCGATAACATTTCTGAGTTCCATGGCTGTCACCGGCTTCAGCATATATTCACTGACACCATACTGGATCGCCTTCTTGGCATACTCGAATTCTCCGAATCCGCTGAAGATCACGATCACGATGTCCGGATAATTATCATGGAGAAAATGGCTCAGTTCCATACCATCCATATATGGCATAAGAATATCTGTAAGTACAATGTCTACCGGATGGGTCTGCACAAATTCCGCTGCTGCCTTCCCGTTGTCACAGTCTCCTACCAGCTCGCAGTCCATGGCTTTCCAGTCAATATTCTCCCGGATCGCATCGCGAACAAGTATCTCATCGTCTACCAGTAAAATACGATACATAATTTCTGTCGTCCCCCTCTGATCAGTTTCTGTTGTTTTTATTGCACATCCCCCTGACAGATCCTTCCCCCCGTCTCTGTCATTTTCATTGGTAAGATTACTGTCCTTTCTGTGAACAATAACTGTTAATTCTTTCTACATGGTAACATGTTTGTTGATAATTTACAACGGAGTTTCTTAGTCCACTTTACAGGCAGTACTGTGCAAAAAATCCCATGTCCAATATATTGGACACGGGATTTCATCGTATACAATATTACGCTGGCTGTTCCGCGATTTATTTTACAATAACGCCATCTTCATCCCAGAGGTCATGCCAGTCGTTTGCACCATGCCACAGGAATACCTGTCCTTTTACAAGACGGTTGCCTTTTTCCAGGGTTGCGATGGTTGCCATTTCCTCATCTGTAAGAGGATCCTCGGTGACACATTTCAGGTTGCTTGCATAGTTATGGACAGAGAACGGAATGGAGATCTCACCTCTCTGATGTGCCCATTTCAGAGCGATCAGAGCCGGATGAACACCATGTGCTTTTGCGATTGCCTGCATTTCCGGAACTTCCAGATCCGCAACATCCTCCGGACAGATATCTCTCTCAGGTCTGCGTGGGGAACCGATCGGCATGTAACCTACCGGCTGGATGTTATGTGCTACCAGATAATCATAAAGCTCCTGCTGCTGGAAGCATACATGCAGCTCAAGCTCGCAGGTTGCAGGTTTGATCTTCATAAGTGGAAGAACTGCCTCAAGTTTCGGAATGGTCATGTTGGAAATACCGATGTAACGGATCTTTCCTTTTTCTACCAGAGCCTCGCACTGACGGTATGTATCCATGAACTCCTCAACACTGAACGGCTTGGAATCCGGATTTCTGGAATCTACATCACATCCCGGTGCATGATAGTTCGGGAATGGCCAGTGGATATAATACATATCCACATAGTCACACTGAAGGTCTTTGATGCTCTTGTCACAGGCTTCCTCTACTCTTCTGTGCATGTCGTTCCATACTTTTGTCATGATGAAGAGATCCTTACGCTCTACAACGCCTTCGTCGAACGCATCCTTAAATACCTGGCCGATCTCATGCTCGTTTCCGTAGCATGCGGCACAGTCGAACATACGGTAACCACTGCGGATCGCGCCTGCAACAGCTGCAGATACATCCTCGGCGGATACACGGTCGGAACCGAAGGTTCCCATTCCGACGCATGGAACCTGTTCGCCGGAAGGAAGTGTCACTTTCGGCACGATTGCCGGATTGATAACTTCTGCCATCTTTACATCTCCTTTTTTATGAAAAAATTTTTCTTATTATAAACTTGTTTTACAGCCTCTATAATTTTTTGATTTCAATCTGTGGAAGAAGTTTCTCCATATCTTCCATCACAAAGAATCCCGTCTCCTCACGCATGGCTGATGCAGCGGAGATCGCACTTGCCTTTCTTAAAGTCTCTTCCAGTGAAAGTCCCTCGCTCAGTCCAAGTGCAAAACCTGCGATCATGGAATCTCCGCATCCTACAGTGTTTACCGCATCAATCTTTGGCACCACTGCACGGAAGATTCCTTCCTCTCCTACTGCCAGAGAACCGTCTGCTCCAAGTGAAACCACTACGATATCAACCCCTTTTGCATGGATTGCTTTTGCTGCTTCCATAATATCCTGCATATTGTCGCACTGCTTTCCTGTCAGCATCCGTATCTCATCAATGTTCGGTTTGATCAGTGTAGGGCAGGCTTCGATTCCAAGCTCCAGCAGTTTCCCGCTGGTGTCAAGGATTACCGGTTTGCCGGCTTCTTTCACAATTCTGACCAGGCTCTGGTATGCTGTTCCATCCAGACCTTTTGGAACGCTTCCCGACATGGAAACAACATCTGCGTTCTGTACAAGTTCCCTGAATTTCTTTTCAAACCCCTGGAAATCCTCTTCTGTCAGAGTAAATCCCGGCTCAAGAAATTCTGTCTGCACATGATTAATTTCATCCCAGATATTGATGCAGGATCTGCTCTCTGCATCCACATGGTAAAAATCTCCTCTGATCCCAAATGGCTTCAGGGCATCTTCAATATAATTTCCCGCATGGCCCCCGACAAATCCGGTAGCCACTACTTCTGCGCCATAAATAGAAGCCGGTTTGGATACGTTGAGACCTTTTCCTCCCGGAACATAGGAACATTCCTTTACCCGGTTTACTTCTCCAACTTTAAAATCATCCACCACATATCTCTTATCGATTGCGGCATTTAAGGTTACTGTAAGTATCATTTTAATCTTCCTCGTTTGATAAAAGAATCTTTCCTTTTACAAGTCCCGGTGTCTTAAATAACTGAAATGCTTCCTGTGCCTGACTCATCGGGATTTTTTTGTAAATGAATCCCGGATCAAATTTCAGCTGTCCTGTTGCAAAATAATGTGCGGTCAGATCCCATTCACGTCCCGGGAACGGTGCACTGTAGGACATCCAGGAACCAGTCAGTTTGAATTCTTTGCGGTTCATATTTTCCCACTGTGCCGGTGTAAATGTCAGATTCTCGTGAGGAGTTCCGATAAAGCAGACGTGTGCTTTGTTTGCAGCCAGTTCAAATGCCATATGCATTGTCGGAACCTGTCCCGCTGTCTCAAATACGAAACCATACCCCTTACCACCAGTGATCGCCATGGCTTTTTCCATGTAGTCATCTTCTTTTGTGTTGATGACTTCGTCCGCACCAAGACGTTTTGCAAGTTCCAGACGTTCATTGCTGATATCAAAGACAACTACCTTTTTGGCGCCAAAGATCTTCGTCCACTGCATGGTAAACATTCCCACGGTGCCACCGCCGAGGATTGCCACATACTCTCCTCCGTGATAATCATTCTGGAACACTCCATGGATTGCAACCGTTGCAGGCTCAAACATGGCACCCTGTTCGTACGGAACACTGCTGTCAAAAGGAACTGCATTCTGTTCCGGAACTACCACATAGTCTGCATTACTTCCCTGCTGTCTGGATCCGATGAAGCTGTAATGCTTGCAGAGGGAAAAATTGCCCTGCTGGCAGTCATCACATTTCTTGCATGGGAGAAGCGGTGCGCCTGACACACGATCACCAACCTTCACCTTGGTCACGCCTTCGCCAACTTCTACTACATCACCGGAGAATTCATGTCCGAGTACGATCGGATAAAAATGAACTCCATGATTCAAGACACGAGGGATGTCAGATCCACAGATACCGGAATATCTGACTTTGATCTTAACGGTTCCTCTGGTCACCTCTGGTTCTTCTATTTCCTGGTATTGTACGTCCTCATTTGCAACTACTACTGCTGCTTTCATAATATATATTTTCTCCTTTCATATATTCTGTTTTGCTGTCATCATATGGGCCAGAGACTTGTAAAGTTCAAGGTAGGTCTGATAAGTCTGGTCGTAGATGACTTTGTTCTCCGGGTCTGGTTCATGGCGGCGGGTTTCTTTTACAGTAAGTGAAACTGCTTCATCATAGTCTTTGTAGAACCCAACTCCGACTCCTGCAAGGAGAGCCGCTCCAAGTGTGGTTGCCGTATCGGATGTTGGCACTATCATCGGTTTTCCTGTGATGTCGGATTTGATCTGCGTCCAGAGAAAAGAGTTCGCAGAGCCACCCATAGCTCTTAAGACTTCTACCTCTGCCCCAGCTTCTTTCGCCACTTCCAGATTATGTCTCAGAGAAAGCGCGACACCTTCCATGCAGGCACGGACCATATGTCCTTTGGTCTTGGCAAAGTCAAGCCCATAAAAAACTCCCTTGGCGTATGGATTCCAAATTGGAGATCGTTCCCCGGACATATATGGAAGGAATACCATTCCATCACAGCCCGGTGATACTTTTGCGGCAATCTCGTTCAGCTGACTGAGGGAGGACATTCCTGTCTGTTCCTTCATTATCCGCTCATAATCCGCAAATTCACGCTCGAACCAGCGCATAACACCACCGCCTCCGGTGGTTCCTCCCTGAAGGAGCCATTTACCCGGGACAACATGAAAACTTAATATCAGTCGCGGGTCGGCTTTGTACGCATCCATACAGATGCTCATTCCACCTGCCTGACCACCCTGCTCCTGCGTTTCTCCCGGATGGATAACTCCTGCACCAAGTGTTCCACAGGCTGCATCCAGACCACCGGCAACTACCGGTGTGCCCTCCGAAAGTCCACATTCTGCCGCTGCCTTTGCAGTGACACTGCCAACCACATGGTCACAGTCACAGATCTCCGGAAGAAATCCCATTGGAATTCCCAGAAGTTCACACATTTCCTCATCCCAGCAGGCTTTTTTCATGTCGAAGCAGTGAAGCCCGTATCCCTGCGATACATCCTGCGAGATCACACCTGTCAGTTTATATGCGATATAGCTGTTCGACTGAAGAATCTTGTCGATCTTTGCATATACCTCTGGAAGATTTTCCTTATACCAGAGGATCTTCGCGGTAGAATAAGACGGCTGAAGAGAATTTCCTGCCACCTCAAAAATCTTCTCTGCACCAATCTCCTGATTCAGTCTGTCACAGACAGACTGTGCTCTGGTATCCATCCAGATTGGTGTATTTGTCAGTACTTTTCCCTCTTTATCAATCGCAATCGCAGACCAGCTCTGCCCATCGATTCCAATTCCCGCGATCTCATCCGGCTTAATATCTGCTTTCTGTATTGTTTCTTTCGATGCCCGGCAGACAGCATTCCACCATTCTTCCGGATTCTGTTCCGCCCATCCTTCCTGCGGATAATATACCGGATAGTCACCACTGGCTGCTGCAAGAACTTTTCCGTTTCTGTCAAACACAGCCACCTTACATGCGCTTGTTCCGATATCAATTCCCAATAAATATGATTTCATCCTTTTGCTGCTCCCATTTTTTGTAAAAACCCTGTTTTTCCTGTATTACAGCATTTATAAATCTATCTGTTCAGAACACACACGGATTTTCCTTCCATAATCTCTGTCTGAAGTTTCTCCATAAAAGGCTCTTCCGATCCTGCTTCTCTCTTTTCAAGACGTTCCAGCATGATCCTTGCAACCTCTCTGGCAATTCCATCCGTCGGCTGTGATACGATCGTAAGCTTCGGACGGCACGCCCTTGCAAACGGAAGATTATCAAACCCTATCATGGAAAGCTGTCCCGGAACCTGTATTCCCAGCTCGTTAACTCCAATCATCACTCCCATTGTCATTTCATAGTTGGTCACAAAAACCGCCGTCATATCCGGATTGTTCCGGACAAGCTCTTCCAGACCTCTGACACCGCCTTTGATGGTATAATCTCCACGATAAACCAGCGAATTCTTTATTGAAATCCCGGCTTTTTCAAGTGCGGTACAATATCCTGTCAGACGTTCCTCTGCTGTAAAAATCCCCTCAGGTCCGCCGATAATCCCAATATTTCTGTGTCCTTTTTCTATAAAAAGCTCCACTGCTTCCTCGGCAGCTTTCTGGTTATCTACTAGAACACTGTCACACGGAATTCCCTGGATCCTGCGGTCGATCAGCACGATCGGCCGGCCCGTCTTCTGGAATCTCTTTAAATGTGCACCCGTTTCATCCACCGGCATATTGATGATTCCATCTACCCGGCGGCGGATCAGAAATTCCACCGCTTCCCGCTCCAGTTTCTTATCTGTACGACAGTCACACACGATCGTAGCATAGCCATGACTTCTGAGAATATCCTCCATCCCCGTTATGATCTCAGCACAGAATATATTATTCAGCTCCGGAATCACAACACCGATCGTCTTTGTCGCATTGGTCTTAAGTCCTCTTGCAACTTCGTTGACCTCGTAATGGAGTTCCTCGATGGCCTCTTCAATCTTTATTCTGTTTTTTTCTCTGACATTTCCTCCGTTAAAATAGGAAGAAATCGTAGCCAGCCCAAGTCCTGTCCGTCTGGCTATATCCTTCATGGTCGCTGCCATTTCGCCTCACTGCCTTCTGCTTTTATTCTGCTTTACCGTCGCATCCGCAGACTTTCATTCTTGCCATTACAAGTTCTTTCACTGCTGCGATAGCCGTCTTTCCATATGCTTTCGGATCAATGGTATCCGGTTTTTCTTTGAGAAGCTCTTTGACTGCCTTAGAATATGCTGCACGAAGCTCGGTAGCAAAATTCACTTTGCAGATTCCACGTTTTACGCAGTCCATAACATCCTCATCACTCAAACCGGAGGCACCATGGAGTACAAGCGGAATATCTACCACTTCACGGATCTCGCTGAGACGTTCTTTGTCAAGCACCGGTGTACCTACATAGAATCCATGTGCAGTTCCGATGGCAACTGCAAGAGAAGTAACTCCTGTACGCTCAACGAACTCTTTCGCTTCCTGCGGATCTGTATTGGTATCTGCTTCTGCCTCCAGATCGTCCTCTTTGCCGCCAACCTTGCCAAGCTCAGCTTCACATGGGATATTGAGTGCCCGTGCAACATCTGCCACACGCTTTGTCTCTGCAATATTTCCCTCGAAGTCCAGTTTGGATCCATCGATCATGACGGAAGTATACCCTGCGTGCATTGCCTGCATCGCCAGTTCAAAGCTGCTGCCGTGATCCAGATGAAGGCATACCGGAACAGCTGCTTTCTCAGCCTCCGCTGCAACGATCGCTGCATAAGTCTCTACGGTTCCATATTTGATCGTAGATGGTGTTGTCTGGATCATAACCGGTGCTTTGAGTTCTTCTGCTGCCTGGATGATCGCCTTTACCATCTCCATATTCTCCGCATTAAATGCACCTACTGCATAACCGCCTTCCTGGGCTTTGGACAGCATTTCTTCTGATGTAACAAGTGGCATAATGATTTTCCTCCTCATAATGTGTGTATGTTTTCCTGTTATAAATACCTCAGTGACAGGAAACATTTCCAAAACCGAAACGTTTCCGTTTTAGTTAATCATACATCCCTAAAGCTCTTCTGTCAATCGTAAAAATATTATTTCACTTTATCCTTAGCAGTGTAAAATTTTCATCTTTTATCGGAAAATATTCTCTTGAAAAGTAACCGGAATACAGTTACATTCATTATATACAAGTTGTTTCAGAGTGAGACATGACATGATTCAGTAAAATTAATAAACGGAGGCATAAAGATATGTTAAAAGGAATTCCTGAAATCTTATCACCAGAATTATTAAAGGTATTATGTGAAATGGGTCACAGTGACCGTCTTGTAATCGCAGACGGCAACTTCCCGGTTGAATCCATGGGCAAGAATGCGATCACCATCCGCTGTGACGGACACGGCGTACCGGAGATCCTAGAAGCCATCCTCAAGGTTTTCCCACTGGATACTTATGTAGAGCATCCTGTAAATCTTATGGAGGTTATGCCTGGTGATACTGTTGAGACACCGATCTGGGATACCTACAAAGAAATCATTCGTAAATATGATGACAGAGGAGACGCAGTTGTTGGAAATATCGAGCGTTTTGCATTCTATGATGAAGCCAAAACCGCTTACTGCATCATCTCCACAAGCGAAAAAGCACTGTATGCAAACGTTATGCTGCAGAAGGGTGTTGTCATCAACAATTAAATCACGGCCATCTTTTCTATAAAAAGCCCCGAACTTTTATTGTTCGGAGCTTTTTTTCATGTTATGATGAAAACAGAGTCAGAAATTAATTTCACGGAGGACATGATATGAATAAGAAAACACCCAACTTACTGCACAGTCTGTCAGTCATTCTTTGTGCCGCCGTTCTTGCCGGAAGCTTTCCTTCCGATATGCAGACGGTTTCTGCTGAATCTGCGGACATTGATTTTGTCTCCTCTCCTGAAGAAGAGACTTCACCAGATGTAGAATTCACCGAAGAAACCATCGATGATACTCAGGGATCTGAGTCTGCTTCTGATAATACAGAATCTACTTCCGATATCTCTTTGAGCACCGAAGATGGACTTTTTTCCTCAGAAGAGGATTCCCTTTTTACCTCCGGCGATTCTTCCGTTTCGGCAGATGATGATCTAGACTATATTCTCGGACGTCCTATGACAGAGGAAGAACGTCAGGCACAGCTGGCGCCACTGCAGAACCTCAAGCCTATGACACCCCTGGACGATGTCGACAGTGATCTTTCTTCCGATATCGCCACATACGCCGTCCTTCCTGAAGTATACGATTCCAGAGATGAGAACCTTGTAACTCCTGTCAAATTTCAGAATCCCTTCGGTATCTGCTGGGCTTTCAGCCTTATTTCCAATGCAGAGACCAGCCTTCTTTCTCAGGGACTGGGATGCTGGGATCTTTCTGAGGAACATCTTGCCTATTTCTTTGCTCACCGCACGGATGATCCACTTGGAAACACCCCAAATGACAAATATATCCACAAAGGAAGTGATTATCACGACAGTGGAAATGGTATGATCGCGTCCTTTTTCTTAAGCACCTGGTCCGGCATGACTACCGAAGATAAGGTTCCACTCCCTACTGACAGCACCCATACACGGGATTTTTCGGCATCCATGATTCCGGACAGCAGCCTTGCCTATGATACCTCTGTCTATATGGAAAACGCTGTTTTTTCGCAGTATGAGGAAGAACGGACCAAACTGCTCCTTTCACAGTATGGATCTGTTTCTGCCATGATCTATATGGACAGCAGCGGCAGATATTACAATCCGGACACTGCCGCCTCCTGTTATCCCTCATCAGGCTCCGTAAATCACGCTGTCACCCTTGTCGGATGGAACGATCATTATTCAAAGGAAAATTTCACCTCCGCTTCCGGTGTCCAGAATAATGGTGCCTGGATCGTCAAAAACAGCTACGATACTGACTGGGGAGATAATGGATATTTCTATATTTCCTATGAGGATCAGTCCTTAAGAAACCTTATATGCAACACGGCTACCACAGCTCCAGCATATCCGAATAATTATTTTTATGACGGGGCAAATTCAAGTTCAACAACTTTCACTTTAAAGACTGGCTATTCGATCGCTAATATTTTTACCGCAAAGGCCGGAAAAGGAAACTACGAACAGCTCGGTGAGATCGTGACTGCTTCCAAAACTGACAACGCTTCCTATCAGATCCAGATCTATACAGACCTTACGGATCCAAAAGATCCTGCCAGCGGAGTTCCTGCTTATGCAGCCCCCTTTGAGTACACACAGGCACTCGCCGGAATTGATACCGTAACTCTCCCTGAACCAGTCATGCTGACTCCCGGTTCTCAGTTTTCGGTTGTACTGACTCTGGCAGATTCACAGATCAGTTATTATGTGGAAGCATCCAGGGATCTGGACTGGCTGGAAAATGTTGCCGGAACTACTCCCGGACAGAGTTTCTATTCCAGAGATTCCAAGACCTGGAAGGATGTCGCAACCCTGGACAGCCCCTATTGCTTCTCCATTAAAGCACACACCAGAACCCTTGACCAGGCACCAACCGCTACGCCAACTGTTGCACCGACACCGACCGCAACTCCGACTGCGACTCCTACCGCAACTCCTACCGCAACTCCAACTGCGACTCCGACACCAACAGTTACTGCGACGCCTACTCCTACCGTGACTCCAACTCCGACTGTCACTGTGACACCTACTCCGACCGTTACGCCAACTCCAACCGTTACTGCGACCCCGACTCCGACCGCTACACCGACTCCGAAGCCGCGCACTTATCAGATAAAGTATGTCAAGAACACCAGGCTCAATGTAAGCGGTCTTCCTTCCGACAAAACCCGCTATGCTTCCGGCAAAACTGCCAGAGTTAAGAATGCGCCTTACTGTACTTCCCGCTTCTTTGCCGGCTGGAATACCAGAGCCGACGGAAAGGGAACCCGCTATTTGCCGGGCCAGAATATCAAGATCAAAGGAAATGTTACCCTGTACGCTCAATGGCAGATAAGTCATACCACTTCCTCTCTGATCTATCGTGTGACCGGAAAGCAGACCGTCACCTGCTATGGAACTTCCAACAACCGTCTTGGCAAGGCTGTCATACCGCTCACTATCAAATATGCAGGTGCCACCTACAAGGTAACTTCTGTATGGAGCAAGGCCTTTTCCAACAAAAAGAAGCTTTCCAGTGTTGTAATCGGACATAATGTTTCTGCCATCGGAAGCCAGGCCTTCTATAACTGCCGGAATCTTAAGACCGTCACGATCGGTACCGGACTGACACGCATCGGTTCCCAGGCATTCCGGAATGTAAAAACAAAATGCGTCATTACGATCAAAAGCACCCGCCTTACCACCATTTCCTCTAAGATCGATCAGGGTGTAAAAAAGATGACCGTCCGCGTTCCAAAGGCAAAATATTCAGCCTATAACCGCCTGCTGCGAAAGCACTCCAAAACAGTCCTTGTGAAACGATTCTGATCAGTCCACCACCGGTGGCTGAACCAGTTTTGCCACTGCCTGAAGTACAAGTTCCGTATTCAGCGGCTTCGCAATGTGTTCGTTCACCCCAGCTGCTTTTGACCTTATTTTATCTTCTGTAAAAGCATTTGCGGTCATTGCGATGATTGGAATTGTCCTGGCATCTTTTCTGTTCAATCTGCGGATTCTTTCGGTTGCTTCATAACCATCCATCTCTGGCATCATGACATCCATCAGGATCGCATCGAAGCAGCCTTCCGCAGATTTTTCAAAAATTTCAAGGGCTTCCCTGCCATTCCAGGCCTTTGTCACAACTGCCCCCGCATTCTGTGTGATAAATTCCACAATTTCCATATTCAGTTCATTATCCTCAACCAGAAGGATATTCAGTCCGGCAATGGAACATACGGATTTCTTTGCTTTCTTTTCTGCCTCTCTTTTTTCCATATCAATTTTGAACGGTATCGTGATCACAAAGGTAGTACCCTTGTCCTTCTCACTCTCAAAAGTAATATCTCCGCCCATTGTTTTTACAAGCCCCATCGTAATCGACATTCTAAGTCCCGTACTGCCATATTTGCTGTGACCGCCGATTCTCTCCTGCTTAAAGAAACTGAATTTTCAAACATAAGAAAGCAGTCAGTTCCTCTTATAATCAAAACAGAGCAGGAGGCGGTAATCAGCCGTCTCCTGCTCTGTTTTGGTCTAAGCATATTATATTGCTCGTTTGAACAAGTATAACCTTTGTTTTTCTTATTTCCTCTTATTCTGCCTGCTGCAGTTCTTCCAGAATCTGAGCTGTCAGTTCTTTTCTGTTTGTTTTGAAGTGGAAATAAGGTCTTTCCGTAATGACTCTGATCTCTACCGGATATTCATGCTCATCCAGTGTATCCTTCAGAAGCTCTGCCACTTCCTCCAGTGTCCTGCTTCCATCGAGAATGACAAACAGATACGGACGGAAATATCCTTCATGTTCCAGATCCGGCACAACACAGAAGAAACCATCCTGTACTCCAGGAGTTCTTACTACCTTTGTCTCCATTCGCATCACACGAAGTGGTTTATCGCCATAAGCTCTTATAGCGCCGCGTCCGAGAATATGGATAATTCCCTGCTCCGTGATATATGCCTCATCACCTGTATGTAACCAGGTATTTCCATCCGGATGTTCAATCAGAGTCTTCTCTGTCATTTCTTCGCCTCTCCATCCAGAATAGTGAAGCATCATAGACGGACCTGTCATGCAGAGTTCCCCCGCTTCTCCGTAGTTCAGCTCATTCAGATCCTTATCAAATACTCCAAGTACGGTAGCCGGCATTGGCATACCTACACATCCATCCTCCAGCGGGAACATCGGGTTTGGCAGCGTGAAGTTGGAACATCCCTCACTCTGTCCATATCCAGCACTTAATTTTGCCTTTATGTTGTGTTTATGGAATAATTCCTCTACCTCTGCATACTTGCGGTCATTCATAGCCTCAGCACCTGCACCGATGGTTCTCAGGTGAGACATATCATAATCCTCTGGAATCCTCTTGCTGTTCATTAACAGATCACAATATTTCGGAATCAACGCCCAGAAGTTTGGCTTACGATCCATAAATTCAATGTCAATATCCTCCAACGGGCAGAACGGATCCAGTTCTACCAGCAGTCCTGTGGAAAGCGGGAAGATTGTCATGGAAACCGTTACCGCAATCAGTGCCGGAGGAAGAATCGGTGTCCACCAAACCTCCTGAACCTCTGACGGCGGAATAAAGATCGACATCTGGAATGCAGTTGCTACCACATTTGCAGAAGAATGAATCACAAGTTTGGAAATTCCTGTGGAACCACTTGTATATGCTCCAAATACGGCTCTCTCAGGATCTGTCGGTGCCAGATATTCTCCTTCAAAGTTTCTTCCCAGTTCCATAAACTCCTGCCAGCTCATATCTCCTTCTACAGTCTCTGTCTCAGCCGGATAACGGGACTCAATCTCTTTCAGAACATAGTCCTTCATCTGACTCTTGTCTGCATACTCAAAAGGTGATACCTTGATCATTCGTGTCATCGGAGTTGTCGTGCGGAATAACTCCTCATCTTCCTTTGATACGTAATCCATTGCAAATGCAGTGTCTGTTCTGCTCTTGCGGATCGCGAAGCAAAGCTCTTCCGGCTCATCGTCACGACAGATAACCGTCACGCCAACTCTCTCTGCTGCAAAAAGCAGGATATAATATGCCGGTGTGGACGGTAAAAAGGACGGAATTCTGTCTCCCACCTCAAATCCAAGGGCTTTCAGTGCTCTTGCGGCAATATCAACCTCTGCCCAAAACTGTTTCCACGTGATCTTGTTTCCATAATATTCAAATGCTGCTCTGTTTTCATCCGGATTTTTCATCTTTAAAAATGATTCCATAGTAATTCTCGGTATATCAAGATTTCTGAATTCTTCCGGGTAGAAATTAAGCCACGGTTTGTCAATACTTGCTTTACCTGTTAAATTCTGTTCTGCAAAATTCATCTTTTATCTCCTTTTTCTTCTCTTTTCTCTCTCTTTTCCACAAAGTTCGAGCTTTATTTTAACATAGGGTTTTTGAAATAACAATTTCTCGGAGCCGGAATCATCTTGAATCACTTGAATCATTTTTTTCATGTTTCACTCATAAATTGCAGTTATTTTGTTGCAATATGCCCTCTTCTGTTCTAAACTACTATCATACCATTAATTTCAGTATTGCGAATTATATGGAGAAGGAGGAAGATGCTGCGGAGTATTTTTCTGCTGCATCACAGATAAGTATGAAGACCAAAAATCGTTTCAGTATTTTATTAGAACACCTTATGTCTGTCGCAGACTTAAAAAACAGCGTCCTGGCAAAGGCTGTTCAGTATGACGACTCTTACATCAGTAAATGGATCAGTGGCAAGCTGCTTCCCACTGAAAAGAATCATGAAGCTACGCTTCAGGCTATCAGCAATTGTGTTGTAGACTCTCTTACTGAGGACGGCACAACACAGCTGCTCCAGGAATATCAGCTGCAGGACATTCAGGACTTAAAGACAGCGATCTATGACAATCTCGAATCGGAATATGCCTATGTGAAAGAATTACAGACTACGACCGGTGCAGAGATTGCACCCAAGATTTCTTATTATCCGGAGCTTACCCTGGATCAGTTTATTTTTAAAATGAAGCATCCATCTCTTCGAAAAGTAAATTCCCTGAATGTGTATGCGATCGTTGATATTTTAAATATCGATCCCAATTATCAGTTTCTGATTGCCGAGCTTAACAGTGGACATGTCGGAAGAGAGCTGATTTTTCCGGGAGTACATTTTTCACTTTTGATCGATCTGGAGTCAGCGGCCTCCAGTGCCACTTACACAGCCTGTTTTTTGATGAATGTACTCACCCATCTGTCAAACATTGATTTTAATCTTTATTGCGGTTCACAGGCACAGCGAAAGCTGATTTTTGCAATAAAGGATACCTACGCTATTTCCGGAATGCTGGTGGACAGCAGTCACTGTCTCGGAGTTTCCACGATCGAAGACAGCGAACTTACAAATGAACTCTATTACAAGATCCGGCTTCTCTGTAATAAAGAAACTCTGCTGCTCCGCAAAACAACCATTCCTGAAATGATTCACCGTTTCGAGTATGAACAGACCCTGATCTCCCAGAACCAATATTGCCTTGTCGGACACCTGACAGAACATTTTCTTCCAAAAGATCTGTACATAGAACTTCTTGATGCATACTGCCAGAACAACAATGAGCTCCGGGGGCAGGACATGAAAAAAGTCAAATCATCTTGTCCATCGCATTCTGGAGACCACCCCGATTCATCTGCTCATTTATGCTTCCGTGCTAAAAGATTTTACCGTTACCGGAGAACTTGATTTCTTTGGAGTCAGAATGTGCTTAAATTTATCTCAGCGTCTGCGCTGCCTTAAGAATCTGGAGTACATGGCGACCCAGCTTGAGCATCTGGATATCCGTGTTCTGCCGGAGGGCCTCCTGTCCGATCATCAGCATATCGCACATCCCACACTTTTTTTGTCAGATTCCATATGCTATCTGCGTTTAAAAAGATTCACTCCGGAATACAATATCTGCATTCCAAATAAGATCGCTCTGAATTGCATCTTCGAGGAATTTTTCCATGATGTCTGGAATTCACTCGCTGATAATGACAATCGCCGCAATGTATTGTCCATGATCAAACATGCTATTCATGCAGTAGAGATTATGATGGAAATTAATTAATTAAGAGGCAGACCGTATGTCTGCCTCTTTTCTTTCCCATACACACCTGGAAATGAACTACAGCCAGCTTTCCAGAACATCATTCAGCTTATTCATATCCAGCGGTTTTGCAATATGTCCATTCATGCCTGTATTTTTGGCCAGCTGTACATCTTCTGCAAAAGCATTGGCAGTCATGGCAACAATAGGCAGTTTTCCCTTTTCACCCGGAAGGCTCCTGATTGCTGCAGTTGCCTCATAACCATTCATGACAGGCATTTGGATATCCATAAAAACAAGATCATACAATCCTTCCGGAGAAGCTTCCACTTTTTCAACTGCGATTTTTCCATTTTCTGCTGTTTCCACTTCTGCTCCTGTCATCTGCAAAATTTCAACACCAATTTCTCTGTTCAACTCATTATCCTCAACCAGCAGAATCCTTTTTCCTGTATAATCTGCTTCTGACAGTTTCTCCAGATAATTTCTCGCTGTATTTTCTTTTCTGCCTGAAGTAAACTGCCGCAGTGTAGCCGTCAGCCGGGAACGGAACAGCGGTTTTGCAATAAAAGCATCTACACCTGCAGCCTTTGCTTCT